>Ga0193954_1000037_pt1 | contig 69382 bp, 52 predicted proteins | sample BB_5_MG_FD_140340 | JGI IMG/M metagenome (GOLD analysis project Ga0193954, IMG submission 140340) | Microbial mat bacterial communities from the Broadkill River, Lewes, Delaware, United States - BB_5_MG | ecosystem: Environmental > Aquatic > Freshwater > River > Microbial mats | place: USA...
GAGTTTGACCACCCATACTTACTGTTTGTACTTCTTTAACTTTTAAACCAGTTTCAATATCAAAATAAATATCAGTAGAAACAATTTCTCCTTTTGTAGAAATTACATAAGCATCTTTACCATCTAAAGATTCAATACCAGACAATTTAGAATTTTCGTTGTTTAGTAATCCAATTTCTAATAAGGTACCTAAAGTGTTTGTCATTTCAGAAGCCATATTTTCTGGTAATGGTTGCTTATTCATAGTAACACCATCTTTGCTCATTACTATTTTTTGCATTACGTTACCACCCATACTTGTTTCGTTAGCATATTTAGTAGCTGTTCTTTTTTCGGTACTTGAAACTACATTGCCCATTACTTCTGCTTCATAAGTAACTAATGTGCTTTTTAGAGCTTTAATTTTATCTGCTCCACCAATAGCATTAAAATAGCCATCAATTACAGATTTTTTGGTAACGCCCTCAGCAATTGATGCTGATTTTTCTGAAGCTTCTTTAGCTGCAGCTGTAGCTTTTAAAACAGACTCTTCAGTTGGTTTAAAGATTACTTCGAAAGTTTTTGCGTTTGAAATTAAACCTTTTGTATATTTTTGAATGTCTTTAACAGTAATGTTATTAACAATTTCTTCGAAATTTTCAGGGTCATTCATATTATAATCTTCACGATAAAAGTTTCTTAACAAACTCATATCGTATCTGTTATAATTTTTTAGATCTTCTCTTTCTTTTTTATAATTAGTTAATGTTTTATCAAGATCTAATTGTTGAATATCTCCGTTTGCTATTTTTTTAATTTCATTGTGAACAATACCAACTAGCTTTTCAACTTTTTCTGGATCACAATCAAACGAAACTGAAATTGAAGCTTCATTTACGGGTCTTTTAGAGATGCTGCTTCTAGCTGAGGCGCCGTAAGTTCCACCTTCTTCTTCTCTAAGTGTTTCGGTATATCTCAATTGAAGAATATCTCCTAAAGCTTTTGCAAGCATCGCATTTTTTAGAGAGTATTTCATGTTGTTTTTATACGAAACTCTTACAGAACTTTTAGGGTCTTCCATTTTAAGAAAAATATCCTTATCAATAGCATTTGAAACCCAATTAACAGAATTGTCTTTCCACATTTCCATTTCTTTGTTTGTGTCTAGACTAGCAATATATTTTTCTAATAAAGGTTTTATGTTCTCTTTTTCAACATCTCCAACAATAAAAAATTCAAAATCAGCTGCATTTTTAAATCTCTCTAAATAAATTTGTTTAGATTTTTCAAATGACATCTCATCTACTAAATCTTGATTAAAAATACGTTGTGTTGGGTGATTTTTACCGTAAAGTGTAGTTGTTAAACTATCGTTCATTTTTTCACTAATATTCTCGCTTCTTCTAATCAGGTAGTTTTTTACATTTTCCATTAAAACTTTATATGCATCTTCTTCAAAACGAGGTTTTTCAAATGTTAAATAAACCATTTGAAGCATTGTTTCAACATCTTTTGTTGAAGATGATCCAGAAACACTTTCTGATAAAGAAGAAATGTTAACCGACGTAGATGCTGTTTTACCAGCAAGTACTTTTGGTAAGTCTGTTCTTGAAAAATCACCTAAACCAGAAAACTGAGCTACTCCAGTTGTAAGCGCAGCAGAAGCTAATAAGTCATTTTCTAATAATGAAGTTCCACCATAGCTTATGGCACTTAACTTTACGTCATTTTCGTTTTTATCAGCAAATTTATAGTGAACTTTTATGCCGTTACTTAAGGTAAAGGTAGTTGCTTCAATTTCTTTATTAAAGTTTTCTGAAACTATTTTTCCTTCATTTATCTCTAAACCAGAAATTAGTGTTTTTCCACTAAAAGAATCTTCATAAGCAGTAATTGAATTATCATTTTCCACTTCGTTAATAATTGCTAAAGTAGTTTCTTTAGTTAAATTATTATTTCCTTTTACACCAGTTACAACAACAGCTCTGTTGTTTTTGGTGTATAATGGTTTTAAGAAGTTGTTAACTTCTTCTAAGTCAAGATTCTCAAAAATATTTTTTGCAATTTCATATTCTTTAACAAGATCTGTCATTGTTTCATTCTCAAGGTAATTTTGTTGAATTGTTCTAATAATTCTTCCGTGAGAAATATCGTTTATTTTAGCAATTTGAGTTTCGTAGTTGTTTTTAATTTCTGCAATTTTTCTAGTCATTTCTGCCTCGGTAAAACCAAATTTAACTGCTCTGTTTAATTCTGTTAAGGCAGTCTTAAAAGCCTCTTGCTGTTGGTTTGGTTTAGGATATACTGCAAGGCTAAGTTGTTTTTTTGTTCTTACAAAATTTCCGTAATTAAAACGTGCCGCCATAAAAGGAGCATCTGGTTTTTCAGTTATTTCACTTATTCTAGAAGATAACATAGAACGAACCATGCTACTTATTAAAGATTCTTTTAAATCTTTAACCGTTTGGTCTGCTAATGTTCTAGGATGATTGATAGTAAATGAAATGTTTGAAGTTGTTACTTCTTCATCCATAGCAACTGTAAATAACATTTCTTCATTATCTGGAATTTCAACTAAAAAACGCTCTTTTGGGTTTTCTACAGCTGGAATATTTGAAAATTGTTTAATGATTTTTTGTTCAATTTCATCTACATCAATATCTCCAACTACTGCAATAGCTTGTAAATCCGTTCTGTACCAGTCATGGTAAAAATCTCTTAAGGCTTTGTATTCAAAACCTTCTACAATATCCATTAAACCAATTGGCAATCTTTCGGAGTATTTTGAATTACCAAACATAACTGGAAGAGTTTGCTCTAATATTCTCATCTGCCCGTTTTGTCTTGTTCTCCATTCTTCTTTAATAACACCTCTTTCTGCATCAATTTCTTCTTCGGTTAATAAAAGGTAATTAGACCAATCGTTTAAAATTAATAAAGATGTGTCTATTAAGCCATCTTTAGTTGGAATGTTGTTTAAATTATACACAGTTTCATCAAAAGATGTGTATGCATTAATGTCTTTTCCAAATACAGCTCCGTGTTTTTGAAGTGTATTTAAAATACCTTTTCCAGCAAAGTTTTTTGTTCCATTAAATGCCATATGCTCTAGAAAGTGAGCCAAACCTTGTTGGTTGTCATCTTCTAATACAGAGCCTACATTTTGAATTATATAGTAACTCGCTGCATTTTTAGTTACATCGGTACTATAAATATAGTAAGTCATTCCATTCTCTAGTACCCCTTTTTTTATTTTCTGGTTAACGGGTAGCGGATCTTCTAAATTTACTTTTTGCGCATAAGTATTAAAACTTAAAATTAATGCGAAAAAGCTTAAATAATAAAATTTTCTCATAGGTGTTAAATTGATTGAATTAAGATTAAATATTACATACTTGTAGTATGTTTTTTCTTTTCGTTACAATTTTTTTTAAAAATTGAATTCAAATTTAATTTTTTTAAAATTGTTTTAACTCCTTTTTAAACAAATTAACGAAACATTAATATAATATTTTATAAGAGGTTAAAAATGAGTGCTTTCTTATAGTTGAATTTGTTTTGTTGAATAAGAAAAAAACTTTATATTTGCACCCGCCTTAATAGAAAAGGTAATTATTTATTAATAAAGCGAATAAAAACAATACGTATGTATGCAATTGTAGAAATAGCAGGGCAGCAGTTTAAAGTAGCGAAAGACCAAAAGGTTTACGTACATCGTTTACAAGAAGCAGAAGGAGATAAAGTTTCTTTTGATAAAGTACTTCTTTTAGAAAACGACGGTACAGTAACAGTTGGCGCCCCAGCTATCCAAGGAGCCGAAGTAACGGCTAAAATTTTAGGTCACTTACAAGGTGATAAAGTAATCGTTTTCAAAAAGAAACGTAGAAAAGGATACAGAAAAAAGAATGGTCACCGCCAAGCTTTAACTGAAATTCAAATTGAAAGTATTGCTGCAAGTGGTGCTAAAAAAGCAGCTCCTAAAAAAGAAGCAGCTCCAAAAGCTGAGAAAGCTGTAGAACCAAAAGCAGATGCATCGAACGATTTAAGTTCAATGACAGTTGCTGAATTAAAAGCTTTAGCTAAAGAAAAAGGTCTTGAAGGCTACACTTCTTTAAAGAAAGCTGAATTAATTGAAGCATTAAGCAAATAAGAACCAACATTTTAAAACCATAATATCATGGCACATAAAAAAGGAGTAGGTAGTTCGAAGAACGGTAGAGAATCAGAATCGAAACGACTAGGAGTAAAAATATTTGGTGGACAAGCTGCTATTGCAGGTAACATTATTATCCGTCAAAGAGGAACTCAACACCACCCTGGTGAAAACGTATATATGGGAAAAGATCATACTTTACACGCAAAAGTGGATGGTATTGTACAATTCCAAAAGAAAAAAGACAACAGATCTTATGTTTCTATTGAGCCTTTTGAAGCTTAAGAAATAATTTTCTTTAAATTTTAAAAACTCCCAAACTAGTAATTAGTTTGGGAGTTTTTTTATGGGCTTATTTTGTACATTTGCTGTCTATGTACTTTTTATACAACATACTTATTAGTTTTGCAGGTTTTGTTTTAAAAATCGTTCCACTTTTCAATAAAAAAATAAAACTTTTTGTTGAAGGTCGCAAAGAAACTTTTACAATATTAAAACAGCATATTAAAAAAACAGACACTGTTATTTGGGTGCATTGTGCTTCATTAGGTGAATTTGAACAGGGCAGACCAATTTTAGAGAAATTAAAGGGAAAACATCCTACAAAAAAAATAGTATTAACTTTTTTTTCGCCATCTGGTTACGAGGTTAGAAAAAATTACAACGGAGCCGATGTAGTTTGCTATTTACCGTTAGATTCTAAAAAAAATGCTAAAAAATTTCTGAATAGCGTCCATCCAGAAACTGCCATTTTTGTAAAATATGAGTTTTGGCCAAACATATTAAATGAACTAAAAACTAGAAAGATTAACACCATTTTAATTTCAGGTATTTTTAGAGAAAATCAAGTGTTTTTTAAAAGGTATGGCGGTTTTATGCGCAAAGCTTTAAGTGCATTTTCTTATTTTTTTGTACAAGATAAATTATCTGAAACATTATTGAAAAGCATAAATATTGAACATGTAAGTGCCTGTGGAGACACACGTTTTGATAGAGTTTATGAAATTACAAAACAAGATAATCAACTCGATTTTATTTCAGAATTTAAAAATGATACCTACACCTTGGTTGCAGGAAGCACTTGGAAAGAAGATGAAGAATTGTTAGTTAATTATATAAATAATGAAGCTTCGGAAAAAGAAAAATTTATAATTGCACCTCATAATATAAATTTAAAAGATGTTAAAGAATTAAAGAAATCAATTTCAAAAGAGGTTGTTCTATTTTCTGAAAAAGAGGGTGGAAATTTAGAGAATTATCAGGTTTTTATCTTAGATACTATCGGAATTTTAACAAAAGTATATAGTTATGCAGATATTGCGTATGTTGGCGGAGGTTATACAAAATCTGGAGTTCACAATGTATTAGAACCAGCAACTTTTGGTTTGCCAATTATTATCGGTCCAAATTATAATAAATTTATTGAAGTAAAAGAATTAGTTGCTAAGGAGGCTTGTTTTTCGGTAAATAATTCTCAAAAATTATCCGTACTTTTAAGCAGTTTCTTTATTGATAAAATTAAAAGATTAGAAACAGGTTCAATAGCATTGAATTATGTGATTAATAAAACAGGGGCTACCGCAAAAATTTTAAAATACTTAAAATGATTAGAGAAAAATTAGAGAACTTTTATTCTTATGTTTTTGAAAAAGAATTATTAGATGAAATTGAGCAAGTTGGAGTGTATAAAAAATTACGTGAAAACGAATTGTTAGTTGATTTAGGTGATCAAATGAAAGGAGTTCCGTTATTATTAGACGGTGCTATAAAAATTGTAAGAGAAGATAAAAAAGGAGAAGAAATATTACTGTATTTTTTAGAAAAAGGAGATACTTGTGCAAGTTCTTTTGCAAGTGCTATTTCAAATGGTAAATGTGGTATTAGGGCTATCGCAGAAAAAGAATCTGAAATAATCTTTCTTCCAAAAGAAAAACTGGATGATTGGTTAGTTAAATACAAAAGTTGGAGAAATTTTGTAATAGATAGTTATAATATTCGTCTAAATGAAATGATGGAAACCATAGATACTTTGGCATTTATGAAAATGGATGAGCGATTGTACAAATACCTTAAAGATAAAGCTCAAATATTACGTGAAACTACTTTAAATACAACGCATCAAGATATTGCTTATGATATGCATACCTCTAGAGTAGTAATTTCAAGGTTGTTAAAACAGCTAGAAAATGAAGGGAAGATAAAACTGCATAGAAATAAAATTGAGATTCTAGAGTTTTAAGTATGTAACAAAAGTTACATAACAGCGTAAATTATACAATATTTTTACAGCTCTAACTAACTAATTAAAAAAATTATGGAATTTATTACACAACCTTGGGCTTGGTATGTTGCTGGACCCATTATTGCCGTAGTCATGTTTTTATTATACTATTTTGGTGAGCGTTTTGGAGTTTCTTCAAATTTAGAAACTTTATGCTCTATAGGTGGTGCTGGAAAATTTGTTGATTATTTTAAAATCGATTGGAAGCAAAACTCTTGGAACTTAATATTTGTTGCTGGTGGAATTACTGGCGGATTTATAGCTGCTCAATGGCTTTCACCATCAGAAGCAGTTGCTATAAACCCACAAACAATTAAAGATTTAGCGGATATTGGAATTCAAAATGCAGGAGCTACGTATTTACCTGAAGAAATTTTCAGCATTGAATCAATGTTAACACTTAAAGGCTTTTTAATTCTGTTAATTGCAGGAATTATGGTTGGTTTTGGAGCACGTTGGGCAGGTGGTTGTACTTCAGGTCATGCAATTGTGGGCTTAAGTAATTTTGAACTTCCTTCGTTAATAGCTGTTATTGGATTTTTTATTGGAGGTTTGGTTATGACCTGGTTTTTATTACCATTATTATTTTAAATAAAGAGATATGAAACATATAAAATTTTTTTTAGTAGGAATACTCTTTGGAATAGTAATGAGTAAAGCAGAAATAATTTCGTGGTACAGAATTTACGAAATGTTTAAATTTCAGTCGTTTCATATGTATGGAATTATTGGATCTGCAGTTGTTTTAGGAATGGTAAGCATGTTGTTGTTTAGAAAAAAAATGGTAAAAACATTTGAAGGAAATGAAATTCATGTGCCACCAAAAAAATCAGGATTGTATCGTAATTTACTTGGAGGTATTTTATTTGGTTTAGGTTGGGCGCTTGCAGGTGCTTGTCCAGGACCAATGTTTGTGCTTATTGGTAAAGGAGTAGTTTCAATCTTAGTAGTAATTTTTGGAGCTACATTGGGAGCTTTTTTATATGGTTATTTTAAAGATAAACTACCTCATTAAATAATTAGACGTATAAATTGAGCAGGCTAAAAAGTTTATTCCCTTTTTAAAATACAAATAAAAAACAGCATGTAGTCGTTAAAAATATAATACAGACACATGAAAATAGACGAAATAATAGATACTCATTTTTCTAAAGTATTTGAAATAAAATTACAACAAGAACTTTGTAAATATGGCATTTTAAAACATGCTGAGCCAGATCAAATTATCTTAGAAATACGCAGAAATACAAGCTTTATACCTATAATTGTTTCTGGAGTTGCAAAAGTTATGCGCCGAGATGGAAAAGGAAATGGTATTTTTCTACATTATTTATCAAATAAACAAACAAGCGCTATTGCTATTTCTTATGCGCTAGAAAATAAAAAAAACGAAATTAGAATAAAAGCAGAAAGCATTATTACTTATATTGCAGTACCAGCAAAGATTGTAAATTTATGGTTCGAAAAGTACAACTCGTGGAGGTTGTTTTTTTTAAAATTAAATCAAGAACAAACAGCATCATTATTAAATTTAATTAATGATATTGCTTTTGAAAATTTAGAATTTAGGGTTTTAAAATATATTGAAAATTCAAGTTTAATTTACAATAATAACATTATTAATAGGAAACATTTTGATATTGCAAGAGATTTAAAAGTTTCAAGAGAAGCTATATCCAGAATTTTAAAAAAGTTAGAAAAAGAAGAAGTTGTAACTTTAGGAAGAAATAAAATAACATTAAATTAATGCAGTTAACGGACAAATTTGGTAGAAAAATTTCGTATTTAAGATTGGCAATTACAGACCGATGTAATTTACGATGCCAATATTGTATGCCAGCTCAAGGTATAGATATTGTTAAAAGAACAGCATTGCTTTCCTACAAAGAAATGTACAGAATTGTTAGAGTACTTTCAGAATTAGGAGTAGATAAAGTCAGACTTACTGGAGGAGAACCTTTTGTGCGTAGAGATTTTGTAAATTTTTTAGAATCACTTTCTTTTAATGATAAATTAAAGGAAATAAATATTACAACAAATGGTGCATTAATTTCTAATCACATTAAAAAATTAGAAAAATTAAATATCAATGCCGTCAACTTAAGTATTGATAGTTTACAAAAAGTAAAATTTGCCCAAATTACTAGAAGAGATGTTTTTGAAAACGTGTACGATACTTTTGAAAAATTAGAAAAAAGCAATTTAAAATTAAAGCTGAATGTAGTTGTGCAATCTGGTTTTAATACCGATGAAATTATAGATTTTGTTGAATTGTCTAAAGAAAAAGATATTGCTGTTCGGTTTATTGAAGAAATGCCTTTTAATGGAAAAGGACAAAGAACCATGCAAGAAGTTTGGGATTTCAATAAAATTATCGGGCATATAAAAAATAACTATTCAGATGTTGAAAATGTGCTTTCAAAAAAATCTTCTACTTCAAGAAACTATAAAATTCCAAATTACAAGGGTACTTTTGGAATAATACCAGCATTTACACGTACTATTTGTGCCGATTGCGATAGAATTAGAATTACTGCCACTGGAATGTTTAAAAACTGCCTGTTTGATGGTGGTGTTTTTAATGTACGTGATTTTATTAGAAATGGAGCTAGTGATGATGAACTAAAAGAATTATTCATTAAAACAGTCCATAAAAAACCTAAAAACGGATTTATCGCAGAAGCATCTAGAGATAGCGATGTTTCGGAAAGTATGTCTACAATTGGAGGGTAATTTAATTGATAATTAAAAATTCGTAATTAATTTATATGAGCTTAACTACAGTAAAAGACGCATCAAAAATAATTTTAAATAATTCAGTAAGCTTTGGAATTGAAGAGGTTGATTTTATAAATTCGGTTGGTCGCGTTTTAAAAGAAAATATTTTAGCCGATAGAGACTTTCCTCCTTTTAATAGGGTAAGTATGGATGGAATTGCAATTAATTCTGAAGCCTTTAATAATGGAAATAGAGCCTTTAAAATTGAAGGGATACAAGCCGCAGGAAGTCCGCAATTAACACTTCAAAATTCTAATAATTGCATAGAAGCTATGACAGGTGCAATGCTTCCAAATAATACAGATGTTGTAATTCAATATGAATTATTAGATATAAAAGATGGTACAGCAACTGTAAATTTAGATACAGTTAAAAGTTTTCAAAATATTCATAAAAAGGGCTTAGATAGAAAAGAGGAAGATGTTTTAATTTCAAAAAACACGTTGATTTCTCCTGCTGAGATTGGTGTTTTTGCAACGGTTGGGAAGTCAACAATAAAAGTCGCAAAACAACCAAAAGTAATAATTGTTTCTACAGGAAATGAATTGGTAGAAGTCTCCGAAACTCCCGCAGATTATCAAATTAGAAGAAGCAACGTATACTCGTTGGTTTCATTACTTGAAAAGTTAAAAATTAAAGCAGATACAGCTCATATTTTAGATGATAAAAAAACCTTAGAAACCAAAATTGCTTCGTTTTTAAATGAATATGATGTGCTGCTTTTTAGCGGTGCGGTCTCTAAGGGAAGATTCGATTTTATCCCAGAAGTATTGGCTAATTTGGGTGTAGAAAAATTATTTCATAAAGTAAAACAACGTCCAGGTAAACCATTTTGGTTTGGTAAAAAAGCAACTAAAACAGTATTTGCATTTCCAGGAAATCCGGTTTCTACTTTTGTAAGTTGTTTAAAGTATTTTTATCCTTGGTATTACAAATCGGTTGGATTAAATTTTGAAAATAAACAAGAAGCTATTTTAAGTGATGATTTTTATTTTAAACCAAATCTCACCTATTTTTTACAAGTAAAATTACATCAAATTGAAGGAAAATTAATTGCAACTCCAATTGCAGGAAAAGGTTCTGGAGATTTAGTAAATTTAGTGGATTCAGATGCTTTTTTGGAATTGCCAGATGATAACAGTAATTTTACAAAAGGAGAACTTTTCCCTATAATTAATTTTAGATGATTAATCGTCATTGCGAATACAATGAAGCAATCTTTCACTATGAAAAACAAATTCACACATATTGGCGAAAAAAACCAACCTAAAATGGTAAATGTTGGTGACAAAAAAGTTACCAAACGAAAAGCTACTGCAAAAGCAACTATGTTTTTAGGTTCAGAAATTATAGCTCATTTTAAAGAAGGTGAGTTGGTTACTAAAAAAGGTCCGGTATTTCAAACAGCAATTATTGCAGGTATTCAGGCGGTTAAAAAAACTTCAGAGTTAATTCCAATGTGTCATCCATTGCTAATTAATGGTGTTAATATTGATATTGAAATTAGTGACAATGCGCATATAAAAATTTTATGTGAAGTTAGTATTGAAGGAAAAACAGGTGTTGAAATGGAAGCATTAACAGGTGCAAATATTGCTGCGTTAACAGTGTATGATATGTGTAAAAGTATTTCACAAAAAATGGTGATAAAAGAAGTTAAATTACTTGAAAAGTCAGGTGGTAAAAGCGATATAAAAAATGACTAAACATCAAAAACACGCTAAATTAAAATTAAGAGATAACAACAATTTTGCTCCTAACGAAATATCAATTTTAGGAACAAATTGTGCTAATATTTCAAATTTGGTTTCAAAAGTTTCAGAAAATTTAGCAAATTATAAGCTGGCTTATTTTGATGCTTCACATTCAAAAGATATTGAAAAAAACACCATAGAATCATTTACATTTCATCACAAAGGAACTGCTGAAATTTCAATAAATTCTGAAGTGAATAAATTTAATCAACGAATTCAGTTTTCTCAATACGACTTTGTATTTATAAATGGAAATCATTACCAAGGTGCAAAACAGATTTTAGTTTTAGACAACGAAAAAGAAGCTTCAGTTTTAAAAAGATTAGAGCAGTTAAATAATATTCAGTTTGTGATTAAGTTGAATGATAATGCTAATTATTTCGACTTTTTAGAAGAAAAATACCCTCAAATTAAAAACTTATTATGCTATTCTATTAAAGAGGTTGAAAAGATTTCAAAACATATAGAAAACCTTATCAAAGAAAAAATTGCTCCTATAAATGGTTTAGTGTTGGCTGGTGGAAAAAGTATTAGAATGGGAACCGACAAAGGGACACTCAATTTTTACGGGAAAAATCAGCGCGATGTTGCTATAGAATTGTTAGAAAATAACAATCTAAAAACATTTTTATCAGTTCGTGAATCACAAGAAATTAAAAATCACAATAAAATCACCGATAAATTTATTGGTTTAGGGCCGTTTGGAGCTATTTGTTCTGCCTTTCAAGAAAATCCAGATGTAGCTTGGTTTGTAATTGCTACCGATTTGCCTTTTGTAACTAATGAAGTGATTCAACTATTGTTAAAACATAGAAACCCGTCTAAAGCAGCAACAACCATAAAAGGAAAAAATAAGCAATTTCCAGAACCTTTAATTACTATTTGGGAACCCAAAAGTTATCAATTACTACTAAATTATTTAGCACAAGGCTATTCTTGTCCGCGTAAAGTTTTAATTAATTCTAATGTTGAAATTGTTGAAATAGATGATGATTATATTAGAAATATCAACACTCCAGAAGAATATAAAGCAGCAAAAAAAGAAATAAGTAAATAGTATATTTTCAATAAAAGCAGCAATGCGTTCAATATTATTTGAATAACTTTGAGAATCTGTTTTACAAAAAAATGAACATTACAAATAAAGAATATTTTCAACGTCAAACTACATTGTCAGAAATTGGTAGTGTAGGTCAAGAGTTGTTGCAAAATGCAAAAGTATTGGTGATAGGTTGTGGCGGATTAGGAAATCCTATTGCTATTTATTTAGCAACAAGTGGAATTGGGACATTACATTTGGTAGATTTTGATACAATTTCCGTTTCTAATTTACATAGACAAGTTTTTTTTAAAACAGCAGATGTTGGCAAATCTAAATCTGAAATAGTAGCTTCTGAAGTTAAAAAAAGAGCTCCTTTTACAAAGGTTTCATTTTCCAATAAAGCTGTAACCAAAAAAACTATTCTAGACTTAATTTCAAATTTTGATGTTGTAGTTGATGGTACCGACAGTTTGCCAATAAAATATCTTATAAACGATGCTTGTGTATTATTGAAAAAGCCTTTGGTTTATGGATCTTTGTATAAATTTGATGGTTATGTAGCTACTTTTAATTATCAAAATGAAGATGGTAGTTTTAGCTGTAATTTAAGAGATGCTTTTCCAAAAATAGCAACTGATATTCCAAATTGTGAAGAAGCAGGGACTTTAAATCCTATTGTAGGAATTATTGCCTTGCTTCAAGTGAACGAAGTGTTAAAATTAATAACAAAAACTGGTACATTATTGGTAAATCAGTTGTTGATTTACAATGCGCTTGAGAATTCGCAGTTTAAAATGAAATTACGTAAAAACGAATCAATAAATATTGATGACATTTTTAATAATTCAGATTATTTAGAAACGTTTTGCGAAACTCAGGATAAAAACTTACTGATTTCAGCTTCAGAATTAAAGAAAATTGAGACTGAAAATTCAACGGAAATTATAAGTGTTTTAAATCATTTAGATGCGCCAGTTCCTTTTAAAGTACATCAAAAAATACCTTATAAAGTTTTTAATGTTGAAGATTTTAAACCAGATTACAATAAAAAATATGTAGTAATTTGTAAAAAAGGAATTACAAGTTACGACCTTACTTTAAAACTAAAAGAAAAATTTCCAGCGCTAACTATTTTTAGTTTAGTTAATGGAATTGACAATTACTAAATGCAAAATCCACAAGAATTTTATAACAATCAGAAAGCTTTTTTTGAGCAAAAATCATCAACCTTAAAAAAGAAACTTTCAATTTCAAGCACTCTAAGATTTTTAACTTTTTTAGGAATTATTTTCGGAATTTACCTGTTTTTTGGAAATATTTCAGCTATGTTATTAGTTGTTGGTATTGGTATAATTGTATTTATATATTTAGTTCTAAAACACAGTGATTTACAATATAATTTCGATCTAAATAAAACATTAATTTCTATTAATAAAACAGAATTAAATGTTTTAAAAAGGGATTATTTAAACTTAGATGACGGAAGTGAGTTTTTAAACCCTAAACATTCTTATAGTTACGATATTGATTTATTTGGGAAAGGTTCGTTTTTTCAATATTGCAACAGAACAGTTACTGTTGAAGGTAAAAATGAGTTGTTTTCTGAACTGACTTCAAATACTATTTCTGCCATAACTGAAAAGCAATCTGGAATTAAAGAATTAAGTGAAAAACCTATATGGCGACAACATTTTTCAGCGATTGCAAGTTTGGTAAAAGTTGAACATCCTGCAAAAGAAATTACAGATTGGATTCATAATTATAAAATAGTTTTACCAACATATTTTAAATATTTACCAGCAGTATTTTCTGTATTATCATTAATATTAATTGTAACGTTAGGCTTGCAGTTAATTCCTGAAATAATACTATTACTTTGGCTTTTTATAGGCTTAGGGATTTCTGGATTTTATGTAAAAAAGGTGAATGAATTATCTCGAAATACAGACAATGCAAAAGATACTTTTAAGCAATATCATAAATTGTTAAATGAAATAGAAAATACGACTTTTACTTCAGAAATATTAAAAAACAAGCAACTAGAAATTCAAACTGATTCAAAAAAAGCATCTGCTATTTTTAAAGAATATTCTAAATTATTAGATGCCTTAGATCAGAGAAATAATGTAATTATTGCGGTGCTCGGAAATGGTTTTTTTCTAAGAGATCTACATCAAGTTTATAAAATTGAAAAATGGATTGCAACTTATAAAACAAAAGTTGAACAATGGTTTAAAGTAATAGCCTTTTTTGATGCTCAAAATTCGTTAGCAAACTTTGCTTTTAACCATCCAAATTATTTTTTTCCTGAAATTAAAAACAATAATAATGTAATAAAAGCGACTAATTTAGGGCATACGTTATTAAAAGAAGCGCAAAGAATTGACAATGATTTTACAATTAAAAATCAGCAATTTTTTATTGTAACCGGTGCAAATATGGCTGGAAAAAGTACTTTTTTAAGAACTGTTTCTTTATCAATTGTTATGGCAAATGTTGGCTTGCCAGTTTGTGCGGAACATTTTGAATATAGTCCAATAAAATTAATAACAAGTATGCGAACATCAGATTCTTTGGTCGAAGATGAGTCGTATTTCTTTTCAGAATTAAAACGCTTAAAGTTTATTGTTGATGAAATTGAAAACGATGATTATTTTATAATTCTAGATGAAATTTTAAAAGGAACAAATAGTACAGATAAAGCTATTGGTTCAAAGAAATTTGTTCAAAAATTGGTAGCTTCAAATTCCACAGGAATTATTGCCACACACGATTTAAGTTTGTGTGAAATTGAAAAAGAATTAATAGATGTTAAAAACTACTATTTTGATGCGGAAATTATAAACGATGAATTAAATTTTGATTATCAGTTAAAAGATGGGATTTGTAAAAATATGAACGCTTCTTTTTTATTGAAAAAAATGAAGATAGTTTAGTTTTTATGGATGCGAATTTACCCAAACTTCACCATCTTCAAAATGTTCTTTTTTCCAGATTGGTACAGTTTCTTTTAAAGTATCAATAGCAAATTCACAAGCTTCAAAAGCGGCTTTTCTGTGTGCAGAAGAAACAGCAATAATTACTGGAATTTCACCAATTTTAAGTTCTCCAACTGCATGGTGTATTGCAATTTTATGAATGTCGAATTTCTTTAAAGCGCGGTCTGCAATTTTTTGCATTTCTTTAATCGCCATTGGCTCGTAACCACTAAAATCTAATAGCGTAACTTCTTTATTTTGTGTAGCATTTCTAACGGTACCAATAAACAAAGCAATACCTCCACATGAAGCATCTTGTACAAAACTGTAGCAATCTTGTAAGTTTAATTTTTCTGAAGTTATTAGAATTGACGTTCTTTCTGTCATTTTAACTATTTATTTGCAAATTTAATAAATCTAAAGTGTATTTTCGCCGCTGCTACTAATTATTGAAATTATGATAAAAACATTTAGAATTGTAAGTATTTTAGAAGGAGTTTCTTATTTATTATTGCTGTTTATAGCAACACCAATTAAATATATTTTAGGAAACGAAGTGTTTGTAAAAATGCTTGGAATGCCCCACGGACTCTTATTTATAGGTTATATAGTGTTGGCAATTATGATGAGATATGAATTAAATTGGAATTCTAAAACTTTTATTACTGTTTTAGCCGCATCAATAATTCCCTTCGGAACATTTTATGTAGATAAAAAATATTTAAGAGCTTAGCCACCACTAACCGGTGGAATTATAGCAATTACATCATTTCCATTAATAATTACATCATCATCAACGTATTCTTCATTTATTGCAATTGCAAACTCGTTGATGTTTTTTAATTCAGAAAAATTAGAAATCAGAGCTTCTTTCAAAGCACTAACAGTTGTAGCTTCTTTTACGGTGTAGTCCATTTTATTTACACCAACAATATCTGATGTTATCCCAAAAAATAAAAGTTTAATTTCCATCATTTTTACTGAATTTTAAGCAAAAGTAATTCATTTTTAAATAATAACTATTTAGAATCATTTTAAATAAATTCAAAGTGAGGGTTGTGTGATTTTAGTTACAAAACTAATATATCTATTACCTAACTTTGATTGAAGTTCAAAATATTTTATAAAAAATGAAGTATGGTTTTATAATTGACAATCGTAAATGTATTGGTTGTCACGCTTGTACAACGGCTTGCAAATCGGAACACGATGTCGCCGTTGGCGTTAACAGAACCTATGTTAAGCAAGTTGAAAAAGGAGAATTTCCAGATACCCGAAGAATTTTTTCAGTAATGCGTTGCAACCATTGTACAGATGCTCCTTGTGTGGAAATTTGTCCGGTTGAAGCATTATACACTCGGGAAGATGGTATTGTAGATTTTGATAACAATCGTTGTATTGGATGTAAGTCTTGTATGCAAGCCTGCCCTTACGACGCGTTGTATATTGATCCGGACAATAACACAGCGGCTAAGTGTAATTATTGTGCACATAGAGTTGATGTTGGTCGTGAACCAGCGTGTGTTACGGTATGTCCAGAACACGCAATTATTGCTGGAGACATGCACAATCCAACAACAGAAATTTCGCAATTATTAGCACGGCAGGCTGTAAAAGTGCGTAAGCCAGAAAAAGGAACCAATCCAAATTTATTTTATATAGATGGGGATGATGCTTCATTAGTACCAGAAGCAACAGCTAAATCGGGTCCAGGATTATGGAATTCTCAAGCGCGCGGTGTTGGTCATTTTGCAAAAGCTGCTGAAAAAATGATGCACACGAATGACGATTTAGATTTATTACAAATGAGTATCGATAATGATATTCAAGCTGCATATCAAAGAAAAGAAACAGAAAACCCTAATTATATTGATGTTTTAACAGGAAAAGCCAGAAGAGTTTACGACACCCCAGATAAAGGTATACTTTGGGGCTGGGAAGTTTCAGCCTATGTATTTACAAAAGCAATAGCTGCTGGAGCTTTCTTAATTCCGTTTTTAGCAATTATCTTAGGTTATGAAGTTTCACCTACTGCAAAATTATGGTCTGCAGGAATTTCATTGGTGTTTTTAGCACTAACAGGTTTATTCTTAGTGATGGATTTAGACAGACCAGACCGATTTTTAAATGTGCTTTTAAGACCACAATGGAACTCTTGGTTGGTAAAAGGTGGTTATACAATTACAGTTTTCGGATTGTTAGTAACCATTTGGGCAGTAATGACATTTTTTGAGATACAAACTGGTGAAACCATTTTATTATGGGGTACAGCTGCTTTTGCAATATTACTTGCAGTGTATACGGCATTCTTATTTGCACAAGCAAAAGGACGCGATTTTTGGCAAAGTCCAACATTACCATTACATATGTTAGTGCATAGTGTTATGGCAGGAACCGCAATTTTTGTAATTGCTTCTTTAATTTTTGGAAATGAAGATTGGATGAGCATTCTGAAAAACACTATGCTAATTGCATTGGTTGTAAACCTATTTACATTAATTACAGAGTTAACAATAACGCATCCAACAACTTCAGCAAAAACTGTGGTGAAAATGATAACTAAAGGACGCTATAGCAAGTTATTTTGGTTAGGTACAGTTATAATTGGAAATTTAATTCCTTTAGGTACATTACTTCTTGATACTGATGAAATGTCAATTGTATTTTCTGGTGTTTGTGTATTAATAGGAATTGTTATAACGGAGAAAATTTGGGTGGAAGCACCGCAAAGAATTCCATTAGCTTAATTTAAAAAATAGAAAGTCATGGGATATAAAAAACCATCATTTATAGAAAATATAGCAGAAAAATTAGGAATTATTCCAAATTTACATAAAGAAGGATATCAGGAATTTGATAAAGATATGCGCCATTTTACAGATGAAGAAGTTGCTCAAATGTATGAGAACTTTCCTCCACCAGAAAAATGGGATAATTGGGTAGAATACAATCCGAAAGTTTGGCCTAAAAAAGATAAAAAAACCTATCAAATTGTACCAACAACATGTTTCAACTGCGAAAGTGCTTGTGGTTTAACAGCATTTATTGATAAAGAAACTCAAGAGGTTAAAAAGTTTGAAGGAAATCCGTACCATCCTGGAAGTAGAGGTCGTAACTGTGCTAAAGGTCCAGCAACAATTAATCAAATTAATGATCCAGATCGTATTTTATTTCCTTTGAAAAGAAAAGGAAAACGTGGAGATGGAGAATGGGAACGTGTTACTTGGGATGATGCTTTAGATACCATTGCTACAAGAATACGAAAAGCATTAAAAGAAAATCGTCAAAATGAAATAGCATACCATGTAGGAAGACCTGGACATGAAAAGTTTATGAACTGGATTTTACAAGGTTGGGGAATTGATGGTCATAATTCACATACAAATATTTGTTCTTCTGGAGCGCGTTTTGGATACAATTTATGGTATGGTTACGATAGACCTTCACCAGACCACGCAGAAGCAAAATTCATTTTATTGGTGTCTGCACATTTAGAATCTGGGCATTATTTCAATCCGCATGCGCAACGTATTATTGAAGGTAAAATGAAAGGAGCAAAGTTAGCAACTATGGATCCGAGGCTTTCTAATACAGCTTCAATGTCAGATTATTGGTTGCCATCGTATCCAGGAACTGAGGCAGCAGTTTTATTGGCTATGGCATTGTATATTTTACAAAATAACCTATACAACAGAACGTATTTAGAGAATTGGACAAACTGGCAAGAATATTTAAAAGCAAGACATTCTGATAAGGAAGTTACTTTTGAAAATTACATAGCAGCAATGATTGACGAGTACAAAGAATTTACTCCTGAGTTTGCCGAGAAAGAATCTGGTGTAAAAGCTGAAATGATTGTTGAAATTGCTCAAAAAATAGGAGAAGCAGGTGAGCGTTTTGCATCACATAACTGGCGAGCTGCAGGAGCTTCAAATCTTGGTGGTTGGGCAGTTGCGCGTTGTTTACACTTTTTAACAGCCCTCACAGGTGCTGTTGGTGCAAAAGGAGGAACTTCACCTAATTCATGGAATAAATTTAAACCTACTCAACCAAATCCTCCAAAACCTCAAAAATTTTGGAATGAATTGCATTTTCCAAAAGAATATCCATTAGCATTTTTTGAAATGAGTCAGTTATTACCACATTTCTTAAAAGAAGGAAGGGGGAAAATGGATGTATATTTCTCAAGAGTATTTAATCCGGTTTGGACGTATCCGGATGGATTTACTTGGATGGAAATGTTTACCGATGAAACCAAATTTGGTTTGCATACAGCTTTAACCCCAACTTGGAATGAAACGGCTTTTTATGCAGATTTCGTTTTACCAATGGGATTAGCATCTGAACGTCACGATTTAAATAGTTATGCAACACACGGTGGAACTTGGGTAGCTTTTCGTCAACCAGTTTTAAGAGAAGCTGCAAGAAGAAATGGGAAACCTGTTGAATTTACATATCAAGCAAATCCGGGTGAAGTTTGGGAAGAAGATGAATTTTGGATTGAATTAAGTTGGAGAATTGATCCAGATGGAAGTATGGGAATTCGAAAACATTTTGAATCGCCTTATCGACCAGGAGAAAAAATAACAATTGATGAATATTATCAATATATTTTTGAGAGAGTTAAAGGTTTGAACGAAAAAGCCAAAGCAGATGGTTTTACTGGGCAATTTGCAGCCCTAGAATATATGAAGAAGTATGGCGCTTATGAAATTGAAAAAGGTGAATCATACAAGAAAAACGAAACACCACTTACTGAAGATGAGTTAAAAGGAACTAAAGTAGATAAAGTCACCAATGTAATTTCAAAAGATGGAAATCCTATTGGAGTTATGATAAATGGAAAGGCAATGGTTGGTTTTCCAACGCCTTCGCGTAAAAATGAATTTTATTCGCAAACTATGGTCGATTGGAAATGGCCAGAATATGCAACTCCGAAATATATAAAAAGCCATATTCATAATGATAATTTAGACAAATCAAAAGGAGAATATGTGTTAGTTCCAACATTTAGATTACCAACGTTGATTCATTCACGTTCAGGAAATGCAAAATGGCTGGTAGAAATTTCTAATAGAAATCCAATCTGGATGCATCCAGATGATGCTGCTAAATGGAATTTTAAAACCGGAGATTTGGTAAAAATGAATACCGATATAGGTTATTTTATAGATAAAGTTTGGGTAACACAAAGTATGAAACCAGGTGTTGTTGCTTGCTCTCATCATATTGGAAGATGGCGTAGACCTCAAGACAAAATTGGTAACCGTTGGGCAACTAATACCGTAAATATCGAAGGTGATGGAAAAGGTGGTTGGAAAATGAATACCATTTCAGGAGTGAAACCATTTGAATCTCATGATAAAGATTCTAAGCGTATTTTTTGGAAAGATGGTGGTGTACACCAAAACATTACACATGCTGTGCATCCAGACCCTATAAGTGGAATGCATTGTTGGCATCAACGTGTGCGTATTGAAAAACCTAAAAAAGGAGAGAAATATGGAGATATATTTGTAGACACTAATAAATCTCACGAAATATATAAAGAATGGATGGCTATGACCCGACCAGCACCTGGGCCAAACGGGGAGCGTAGACCATTATGGTTTAATAGAGCATTTACACCAGATAAATCGGCTGGAGGTTGTTATTATATTCCAAAAGAAGATGAATAAAATTACTATTAATAAAGCTATTTATACAATAAATTAGTAGGTTCAAAATCTCAGGTTAATTATAATCTGAGATTTTTTTGCTAATTAGTTACAATGTTTTGCAAAAGAAATTAAAGAAGAAATTAAGGTATCCTTATTTTCTATGTGACTCATATGTCCATCTGGAAATTCAATAATTTGCACGTTTGTATTTTTTGTTTGAGCAATTAAAGAGTTGTAATCTAAAGCAGGGTCTTCTTTTCCAATTATCATTAAAATAGGGAAATCGACATTTTTATAAATTGAAGTGTTGTTTTTTCTAATCTTCATACCTTCTAATGCAGCAATAATTCCTTGAGGATACATTTTTAAAGCTTCATTTGTAATATTTTTAATTTCTGAAGTAAAAACGGCTCTATTTCTTTCTGAAAAAAGCATTGGAATTGCAATTCTAATAAAAGTTTTATGGTTTTGTTTTACAGCTGAAATAGCTCTATCTCTATTAATTTTCTTTTCTTCAGAATCTGGTAATGCGGTTGAGTTCATTAAACACAAACCTTTTATGTTTTTTGGAACTAATTTTGAAATTTCTAACGCAATATAACCACCCATACTGTGTCCAATTAAAATGTATTTTCGTAAACGAAGGTATTTTAAAACGGCAATAACCATTTCAGCTTGGTCTTTCATTGTATGAATATAACCGTGGTTTTCAGTTTTTCCATGCCCTAATAGATCAATACAAACTACTCTGAATTTTTTTGAAAGTTCTTTAGAAATTAAATTCCACATAGAACTGTTTTCTAAAAAACCATGTAGTAAAACTATTGTTCTGCCCTTTCCTTCTGATGAAAAATTTATAGAGGTATTTTTATAAGAAAATGTCATTACCAAAATGTTTCGTTTTAATTCTTTAAGCCTTTTACGGCTGAGAAAGCTTTGTCAACTACTTCATCTTCAACTAAAATGGTAAATTCGTTGGTAGTGGAAACCACTTCATATAAAGAAATTCCTTCCCAAGCCAAGCGTTTAAAAAATTGGTAATACAATCCGGCAATTTTGGTGTTTTCTTTTGGTAAGCCAATCGTAATTGCAGATAAATGATCTTTTACAGAAGTACAGGTTTCATTTTTATAAAATGTTTCAATTTTATCTTTTAAGGCAGTGGTAATTAGAACATTACTTTCATGTACGCCACGAGTAAAAGTATAGAAAATATGTGGGTCATCTTTAATGACTTCTAATGTTTTTAAGTGACTGTTAATTAGTGAATTAGAGTTTTTAAAAGTGTAGTCTGACAAGTCTGAACGTACCGTAATATCTCCTAAATTTTGAAGTACTTTATTCAACTTAATTTTATTAGCCATTTCTTTTGGAGGGCTGTATCTACGTAAAGCCATCATAATGGCACCCGATTTTACAGGTTTACGTAACATTTTAGAAATAGGCTCTCTTAATTCTTCAGCTAAAGCACTAAAATTTAATATATTTCTAGTTAAAGCATCTTCTAAAAATGGTTGCGAAACTAAAATTTCTTCAACACAGGTAGCAATAGTTCTCATATTGTTAAATAGTTAACAGTTTGTGTAAAATTAGTGTATTGTTTTTAAATATACACAATAAGTTGAAAATGATTTTACATTTGTATAGTTAAAATTAAGAAAATGAAAGTTTTAAAATTTGGAGGAACCTCAGTTGGTTCTATTGAAAATATAAAAAGTGTAAAAGAAATTATTAACGATGGAGATAAAAAGATTGTTGTTTTATCTGCAATGTCGGGAACTACTAATGCCTTGGTTGAAATTTCAGACCAAATAAAACAAGGTGAAATTAAAGTTGCTTTGCAGCATATTGAAAATTTAGCGACAAAATATGAAATTGTTATTGATGAATTATTTGAAGTTTCAAAAATAAAACAAGAAGTTAGCAACTATATTGATAAAGTTTTTGATTATCTACAAAGTTTAACTTCACAAAAGCATACAGTGTTTTTGTACAATAAGATTGTATCGCAAGGCGAGTTAATGTCAACTTTTATGTTTACTAAATATTTAAATCAAGAAGGTTTAAATGCACGTTTATTACCAGCATTAGATTTTATGAGAATCGACAAATCTAATGAGCCCGATGATTTTTATATCAAACAAAATTTACAACGTATTATTGATGAAACTTTACCAGCAGATATTTATATAACCCAAGGTTTTATTTGTTTAGATGCTTTTGGAAACATAGCAAATTTACAACGTGGCGGAAGTGATTATACGGCAACAATTATTGGAGCCGTTTTAGAAGCAGATGAGGTTCAAATATGGACGGATATTGATGGAATGCATAATAACGATCCGAGAATAGTGGATAATACGCACGCCATTTCTAACTTATCTTTTGATGAAGCTGCAGAGTTAGCATATTTTGGAGCAAAAATATTGCATCCGCAAACAGTAATGCCTGCACGAGAAGCAAATATTCCAGTACGTTTAAAAAGCACTATAGAACCGGCGTCTTATGGAACATTAATTTCTAAAGATACAGATGGTGGAGGAATAAAAGCAATTGCGGCAAAAGATAATATTACAGCTATTAAAATTAAATCGGCACGAATGCTTTTGGCCCACGGTTTCTTAAAAAAAGTGTTTGAAATATTCGAAAAATACGAAACATCAATTGATATGATTACTACTTCTGAGATTGCAGTTTCTTTAACTATTGATAATGATACAAATTTAAATGCAATTGTTGAAGAATTGAAAAAATTCTCGATAGTAGAGGTAGATAAAAATCAGAGTATTATTTGTTTGGTAGGAAATGAGGTTGTTAAACATCACGAAACGCATAGGTTGTTTCAGGTATTGCAAGATATTTCAGTAAGAATGATTTCTTATGGAGGAAGTAATAATAACATTTCACTTTTAGTAAATACAAACGATAAAAATTTGGCATTAAAACACCTAAATAAGTATGTTTTTGATTTTACCACAGCATAAATTTCTATGAATTAATTATTTATTGGTTAACAAAAAAACTCGAATTTTTTAGATTCGAGTTTTTTATTTATATTCGATGTTTTTAAAATTAAATTAGTGCATGAAAAAAATAGGAAAACAAGTTATTATATTTTGTTTCTTTACATTAAATTCCATATCATTTTACGGTCAAACATATGCAAATCAAAAAACTTATTATAAATGGTTTGATAGTATAGTTGGTGTTGAAAATTTAGGAATTTATAATGGAGTTGAATATTATAAACAATATAGAACCATAGAAGGAAGTAATGAGTTTTACATCTCTAACCAATTTGTAAAAGGAGATATTGTTTATGATGGACAGCCTTATTATGATATTGATATAATATATAATGTTTATGATGATGAAATAATAATTAAACTTTCTAATCAAAAAGCTTTTAACATTATTCAGTTGATAAAAGAAAAAATTGAAAGTTTTTCTATAGATAACAAGCGTTTTGTTAGGGTTTATAATGATAAAAATGAAGATTTTATTAATATTAAAGAAGGCTTCTACGAATTACTTTTTCAAGATAATTATTTAACACTTTATAAAAAATATATTAAAAGACGAAGTGAGCGCTTAGATAAGGACTTTGCTTACTATATATTTAAAGATAATAAAGAGTACTTTTTAAAACATAATCAAAAATACTACAGTGTAAATTCTAAATCTAATTTTTCTAAAATATTTCCAGAGCATAAAAAAAATATTAATACATTTTATAAAAATAATAAAGTGCTTCGTAAATCAAATTATGATATGTTTCTTAATAAATTATCAAGTTATATTGAAACTTTAATAACAACTAATAAAGCGTCAAACTAATGAGGAAAATAATAATTTTAATATTTTTTTTCAGCCTAAATTTGATGTATTCTCAAAGTGAAACTGATTATAAAATAACTATTAACTTTAATAATTCCAGTAAATTGGAAGTTATTAAACAAATTGAAGAGCTTTCAAATTATAAATTTTATTTTGTTGAGGATTGGTTAGACGAAAAACCTATTTCTGGACAATATAATAATGCTTCTTTGACTTTAGTACTTGATGAAATTTTTAAAAACACTATAATAAATTATCATATATTATCTAGTAATAAAGTAATTCTGACACTTAATAGTTTAATACATGATTCTTTACCAGAAGGTTTTTTTGGTAATTTAGAAAAAGAACATACAGAATATAAAGAAGCCAAGCCAGTTTTTTATAACGAAGAAACTAATTTAAATAATAATATTATAGAAACTGTTAGAATAGGAAAGGAATCAAATAATATTTCAAAAAAAGGATATACACTTACTGGTTACATTAAAAATAGTAGTACTAAAGAACCTATACCAAATTTAGCGTTAGTTGTTTTAAATAAAAATAGAAATGCAGTTACTGATATTGATGGCTTTTATTCTATAAAATTACCACCAGGTGTAAATTATATAGAGACAAAAGCACTAGGAATTGAAGCAGTAAAGAAAAAAGTAATTATTTATAATAACGGAGTTTTAAATTTTAATTTAAAAGAGGATTCAGAACTTCTTGACGAAGTAATAATTGAGGCAAATAAGGAGAGAAATATAAAAGAAGCTATTACAGGCGTTACACAATTAAAGGTTGAAGAAATAAAAAGCATTCCATTGGTGTTAGGTGAGCGCGATATTTTAAAAGTAGCTACAACAATGCCTGGTATTAAAACAGCAGGAGAAGGTTCTTCTGGTTATAATGTAAGAGGTGGTAAAGAAGACCAAAATTTAATACTGTTAGATAATGCTGTTTTATACAATCCGTCACATTTCTTTGGAATTTTCTCAGCGTTAAATCCTTTTACATCGGGAGATGTAAATATTTATAAAGGAAATGTGCCAGCAGAATATGGAGGTAGGTTGTCTTCAGTTTTTGAAATAAATACCAAAAACGGGAATACCCAAAAATTTTCTGGAGAGGCCTCTATTGGTCCAGTTACCAGTAACCTTACCTTAGAAATACCCGTTGTAAAAAACAAGTCCTCTTTAATTATCGGAGGAAGAGGTACTTACTCTGACTGGATTTTAAAAAATTTAGATGATGAATCTATAAAAAATAGTGAAGCCTCATTTTTTGATATTGTGGCAAAATATAAACATCAAATAAACGATGAAAATAATATAGAAGCAACAGGCTATTTTAGCAAAGACGATTTTAGTATTACCTCAGATTCTTTATATAGTTATAATAATAGATTGTTTTCTTTGAAATGGGATCATACTATCAATAATAAAAATTCAGGAAGTTTAATTCTTGCAAATAGCGAGTATAAATTTGATATTGAATATGATGGTGAAATTGATAATGATTTTAATTTAGGATATAAAATAAACGAAACAGAATTAAAATTAAAAATGAAATTCTTACATAGCGAAAAACATAAATTTGATTATGGTATTTCTAGTAAGTTGTATGTTGTTGAACCAGGTAATATGGAACCAATAGGTATAGAATCGATTGTTGAAAAAACAAATCTTGCTCAAGAAAAAGCGCTCGAATCTGCAATATTTATTTCGGATAATTTTAAAATTGACGACAAATTATTATTGAATGTTGGAATTAGATATTCTTTATATACATCTTTAGGCGAAGCTTCTCAAAGAGTTTATAAGAAAGGATTACCAAAAAATGAAGGAAGCGTTATAGATACTTTAAATTTCAGTAAAAATGAAATAATAGAAACTTATGCTGGACCTGAATATAGAGCATCTGCCCGTTATTTTATAACCCCTGATTTTTCTGTTAAGGGAAGTTATAATAGCTCTTACCAATACATTCATACGTTATCTAATAATACAACCGTTTCCCCGACTGACATTTGGAAGCTTTCAGATTTAAATACAGAACCGCAAAAAGCATCTCAATATGCGTTAGGGTTTTATAAAAATTTCAATGGCAATTTATATGAATTGAGTTTAGAAGGATATTATAAAAAATCAAAAAATATATTAGATTATAAAGTTGGTGCAGAATTATTACTAAATAAAAATATAGAAACTGAAGTAATACAAGGTGAAGGAAAAGCTTATGGAGTTGAATTTTTAATTAAGAAAACTAAAGGGAAGCTTAATGGCTGGTTAGGGTATAGTTATGCGCGTTCTTTAGTTAAATTAGAAAGTGAATTTAGAGAAGAGCAAGTTAATAATGGCAACTATTTTCCTTCTAATTTTGATAAGCCACACGATGTTAGTTTAATAACAAATTACAAGTTGACTAAACGTTATAGTTTTTCAGCTAATTTTACATACCAGACAGGTAGACCAATAACGTATCCAATTGGAAAATTCATTTATAATGGTGAAGAACATGTACTGTATAGTGACAGAAATAAATTTAGAATTCCAGATTATTACAGATTTGATATTGGGTTTAATATTGAAGGAAATCATAAAATAAAAAAGTTTGCCCACAGTTTTTGGAATATTTCGGTGTATAATGTTTTAGGAAGAAATAACCCTTATTCTGTATATTTTGTTAATGAAAAGGGAAAAATTAAAGCATATAAAAGTTCTATATTTTCTATACCAATACCAACAATAACTTATAATTTTAAATTTTAAAAAAGTTAATGTATGAGTAATAGAAAAATATATCTAATAATATTTTTAATTTTTGGTATTTGTACAAACAGTTGTATAGAACCATTTGATTTTAAAACAATCACTTTTGAAAGTGCTTTAGTAGTTGAAGCAACAATTTCTAATGAAGTAAAACACCAAGAAATAAAATTATCAAGGACATTTGATTTAGAAGAAGAAGGGCAATTATATGAAAGTAATGCAGATGTTAAGGTGGTAGATGATTTTCAAAATATATATAGTTTTTACGAAACCAATTCGGGTCAATATGTTTCTGCCGAAGCATTTAGCGCAATGGAAGGTAGAGTTTATCGATTGAAAATAGTAACAAGTGATGGAAAGTCGTATTCTTCTCAATTAGCTCAATTAACTAATACTTCTCAAATAGATAAGGTTTACGCTGAAAAGTCTGAAGATGGAAATGGAGTGAATATTTTTGTTGATAGTTACAATCCTAATGGAGACTCTAGATATTATAGATTCGAATACGAAGAAACTTATAAAATTATAGCATCAAAATGGGCATATCAAGATTTGGTTGTTCTATCTAAAGATCCACCAGTTTTTGACTTTGTACTGAGAAATGAAAATAAAAGAATCTGTTATGAAACTATAAATTCTGTAGGAATTATTCAAACGGAAACTAATAATTTGGTTGATGATAGGATTACAAAGTTTCCTGTTAGATATATTTCTAAAGATAATTATCTTATTGCTCATAGATATAGCATGTTATTAAAACAATATGTACAATCATTAGAAGCATATACATTTTATAAAACATTAAATGATTTATCTGGGTCTGAAAGTTTGTTTTCTCAAAATCAACCAGGATTTATTTCAGGTAATCTTTATTCTGATGATAATCCAAATGAAAAAGTGATTGGATTTTTCGAAGTTTCTTCGGTAGTAACAAAAAGAATGTTTTTTAGCCCAGAAGAAATGGATCTTGCTGTTCCATATCCAAGACCATACCCAGTTTCATGTCGTTTGATTGCTCCTAAGCTAAGCTCAGGATTCGGAAATTCTTTATTTGATTATCTTGAATCTGGAGAATTTATATTTTACGCTAGAAACGGTCCTGACTCACCTCCATTAGATTATCCCACTGGAGGCCCATTTATAATTACAGAATCAGCGTGTGGAGATTGTACAGAAATAGGAACAAATATAAAGCCAAATTTTTGGGTTGAATAATTAGAAAATGAAGGTTAAGAAAATTTATTATATATTATTTTTAATTATTGGAATTTATTTCAATAGTTGTATCGAACCATTTGATTTTAAAACAATCACTTTTGAAAGCGCTTTAGTAGTTGAAGCAACCATTTCAAATGAAGTAAAACATCAAGAAATACGTTTATCGCGAACATTTAAACTAGAAGAGAGAGAATCATTAGAAGAGAGTGGTGCAGATGTTAATATAGTAGATAATCTTCAAAATACGTATACTTTTAGTGAAACCTCCGCAGGAAAATATGTTTCTAATCAGGCATTTGGAGCCATAGATGATAGAGCTTATCAATTAAAAATAGTAACAGATCAAGGAAAATCATACTCATCTAAATTAACTAAATTAACCAATAGTTCACAAATAGATAAAGTTTATGTTGAAAAAACTGAAGATGAAAATGGAATAAACATATTTGTTGATAGTTACAATCCTAATGGAAACTCTAGATATTATAGATTCGAATATGAAGAAACTTATAAAATTATAGCATCAAAATGGGCATATCAAGATTTGGTTGTTCTATCAAAAGATCCACCAGTTTTTGACTTTGTGCCAAGAGATGAAAATAAAAGAATTTGTTATAATACTATTTATTCAAAAGGGATTTTACAAACTGAAACAAATAATTTTGTGGATGATAGAATTACCAAATTCCATATTAAATATATCTCAAAGGATGACTATCTTATTGCTCATAGGTACAGCATGTTATTAAAACAATATGTTCAGTCTTTGGATGCATATACATTTTATAAAACATTAAACGACTTGTCTGGGTCTGAAAGTTTGTTTTCAGAAAATCAACCAGGATTTATTTCCGGTAATCTTTATTCTGATGATAATCCAAATGAAAAAGTGATTGGATTTTTCGAAGTTTCATCTGTAGTAACAAAAAGAATTTTTTTTAGTCCTAGTGATATAAATCTTTGGAATCCATCAGTACCAGCTTATCCTGTTTCTTGTGACCTTATAGCTCCTGAACTTAAGCCCAAATATGGTAAATCATTATTTGATTATCTTGAGTCTGGAAGTCTAAAATATTATCTAAAGAATGATGGTATAAGTATTCCTTTAGTTCCGCCAGGAGGTCCATACATAATGGTGCCTTCAGAATGTGCAGATTGTACAATTATTGGAACAAATATTGTTCCTGAATTTTGGATTGAATAATTAAATCAAAATACAATGAAAAAATTTATTCTAATAACTTTTATTTTAATGCTTGGAGAAAATTATATTTCCTATGGTCAAATAAAGGTAAGAAATGAGAATTCTTCTATAAATAGTAAAATACCTCAAGAAAAATTATTTGTACATCTAAACACCACACTTTTGCTTACTGGTGACCATTTTTATTATAAGGTATATTGTTTAAATTCTGAAGCCAATAAATTAAGCCATTTTAGTAAAATTGTTTATGTAGAATTGATTGATAGCGATAAAAATCAAATTTTTAAACAAAAAGTAAGATTAGAATCCGGACTTGGTCAAGGTGATTTTTTTATACCTACTTCTGTACAATCAGGAAATTATAAACTGATTGCCTACACACAATGGATGAGAAATAAAGAAGAAAATAAATTTTTTCAAAATGACGTTAGTATTATAAATCCTTTTAGTGATAATCAAAACAATATTTTAAAAAAATCAAATCAAATTGATACAATACAAATAACTAAATTTAAGGAGCAAAATCAACAATTAGGTAAACTTAATGAGATTATTGAGTTAGATACTAATGAGCTGGTGGGGTTAGAATTAAATACAAATAAATTTCAAAATAGAGAAAAAGTTGTTTTAAATATAAAGGGTAAGAAAGGTCTTGAATCTTTTGGTAATTATTCAATTTCGGTTAGAAAAATGCAACAAATAAAAATTCCTAATAAATTAACAAGTACAGCGTTTCTAACTTTGTTTTCTCATGAAAAAAAATCAAGTTCCTTAGTGAATAAAGATTCTATCTATTTACCAGAACTTAGAGGAGAGCTGCTTTCAGGAAATGTTATATTTAAAGATTCTAGAAATAGAGTTCCTAATGCTAAAGTGGCACTTTCAATATCAGGTAGGGATTATATTTTTAAGATTGCAAATACTAATAGTTTTGGAGTATTCTATTTTAATTTAGATAATGAGTATAAAAGTTTAAAAGCAACTGTTGAGGTAATTAACAATGACAGTGAAAATTTTGAGGTTGAAATTCACCAACAAAAAACTTTAGATTATGGAACTTTAGTGTTTAATGATTTTTGGATTACTGAAAATGAAAAAAATGTTATATTAGAGCATAGTATATTTAATCAAATAGAGAATGCATACACTAGCCTAAGATCAGACGTAGTTAATCAGTCTAAACCAATAACTCCATTTTATAGTTCTAATACAAATGAATATATTTTAGATGATTATGTTAGATTTCCAACTATGAATGAAACTATAGTAGAAGTTCTTAATTTGGTTTATACTAGACAAAGAAAAGGAATTAGAACAGCACACGTAGTAAGACCAAACAATACATATGATTCTGGTCAATTGCCATTAATTTTAATAGATGGACAAAGAATTCGAGATCATAATAAATTTATTGACTTTAACCCAAATAAAGTTAAAAAAATAAGTGTGGTTAGAGAGAAATATATTTATGGATCTCAATTGTTTGATGGTATTATTTCACTTGAAACGATTGAGGGAGATTACAAGAATATTGATTCAAATGCCCTTATAAAAAATGTAGAACTGTCCAGACCTTTAGATAAAAAAAATTACTTTAAACAAGTGTATGATGGCAGCGGTAAGCTAAAGCGAATTCCAGATTATAGGATTCAATTATTGTGGTTGCCAAATTTAGAAATAAGCTCAAAAACAAATGAAATTAATTTTTTCACTTCAGATGTTAATGGAACCTTTGAAATTTCTTTAGAAGGTTTTACAAATAATGGAGATCCAGTATCTTTAAAAGAAATAATTGTAGTTGAATAATATAAAATTAAAGAGCCAATAATTTCTAAACATAGAAATTATTGGCTCTTTTTTAAATTGACTTGGAGTCTAACTAAATACTAGCTGTTCATTAAATCTTCAATTTCTTCAACTGTAATAGGAATATCTCTCATTAAGTTAAAAGGAACTCCATTTTCTTGAATTACAACATCATCTTCAAGTCTAATTCCCATATTTTCTTCAGGAATATAAATTCCAGGCTCAACAGTAAACACCATATTTGCTTTCATAGGTGTTTTTAAGGCACCATAATCGTGTGTGTCTAAACCTAAATGATGTGAAGTTCCGTGCATAAAATATTTTTTATATGCTGGCCAATTTGGATCTTCATTTTGAACATCGGCTTTGTCAAGTAGTTTTAAAGTTAACAATTCATTAGTCATTAATTTTCCAACTTCTTTATGGTATTCAGCCCAATCTGTACCTGGAACCAACATTTTAGTAGCTTCATCTTTAACACGTAAAACTGCATTGTAGATTGTTTTTTGTCTTTCAGTAAAACGTCCGTTTACTGGAATTGTACGCGTCATGTCGCTAGAGTAATTAGCGTATTCGGCACCAACATCCATCAATAACATATCGCCGTCTTTACATTCTTTACTGTTTTCAATATAATGTAAAACACACGCACTGTAACCCGAACCAATAATTGGAGTGTAAGCAAAACCTTTAGAGCGGTTTCTTAAAAATTCGTGCATATATTCAGCTTCAATTTCAAACTCCATAATACCTGGTTTTACAAAAGGTAATACTCTTCTAAAACCTTTGTTTGTAATATTACAGGCAGTTTGTAAAAGTTCAATTTCTTCAGGTTCTTTTACGCCTCTAATGTCTAGCATTATTTGAGCGCTTTTTTCCCATTTATGTGCAGGAAAATCTGCTTTACATTTTTTTATAAATCGGTCTTCTCTAGATTCAATTACAACAGACTGTCTGTAATGTTCGTTTGTGTTAAAATATACAGATTCTGCTTCAGTCATTAAATCATAAAAAACCTTGTCGAATTCAGACAACCAATAAATAGTCTCAATTCCAGAAACTTTAGTTGCTTCTTCTTTAGAATATTTTGCACCATACCAGATTTCAATTAATTTACTGGTTTCGGTTAAAAATAAAATTTCTCTATGTTTTGGATTTATGGCATCTGGAAAAAGTAGTAAAATACTTTCTTCTTGGTCTGCGCCGCTTAAGTACAATAAATCGCTACTTTGTTTAAAAGGAAGTGTACTATCTGCACCTGTTGTAAAAGTGTCGTTAGAATTAAAAACCGCAATAGATTTTGGTTTCATTTGAGCTGTAAATTTTGCTCTGTTTTTTGTGAAAAGTTGATTGCTAATTGGAAGGTATTTCATTTTAAAAATGTTTTAATATGTTATTTAATTCTTAATAAATGGATTGATTTTCAGTCGCTTATTTCATTATTAAGAAATAATTATAATAATTAGTAACAAAGTTATAAATTTGTTCAAAACCAACTATTAAAAAACCAATTTTATTTATGCGAAAACTAATAGTATTTCTTTTGTCAATTATATTTTCGGTGACGTTGTACGCTCAAAACAAACCAGCATATAAATTATACAATGCAAAAGGGAACAAAGTATCCTATAAAAAAATGATTAAAAAAATGAGTAAAGCTGATGTTGTTTTATTTGGTGAACATCATAACAACCCTATTGTACATTGGTTGCAATTAGAAGCTACTAAAGATTTGCATACTCAAAGAAAATTAATTTTAGGTGCCGAAATGTTTGAAGCAGATAATCAAAATGAATTGAATGATTATTTAACTGGAACAATAGATGCAAAAGCATTAGATACGTTGGCCAGATTGTGGAATAATTTTAAAACAGATTATAAACCTTTGGTAGATTTTGCAAAAGATAATGCCTTAAAATTTATTGCAACCAATATTCCAAGAAGATATGCTAGCCAGGTTTTTAGAGGAGGTTTTGAAGTGTTAGAAGAGTTAACAGATAAAGAAAAATCTTGGATTGCACCATTGCCAATTGCCTATGATGCTTCTTTGCCAGGTTATGTTAAAATGAAAGAAATGATGGGTGGTCATGGTGGTGATAATTTACCTAAAGCTCAAGCAGTAAAAGATGCAACAATGGGGTATTTTATATTAGATAATTACAATCCAAATTCTTTATTTGTGCATTATAATGGCTCTTATCATTCAGATGATTATGAAGGAATTAATTGGTATTTAAAAAAAGGGAATAGTTCTTTAAAAATTAGCACTGTAAGCGTTGTTGAGCAAAAGAATATTAAAAAATTTATAAAAGAAAATAAATTAAAAGCTGATTTTATAATTGTAGTTCCTGAAACAATGACTAAAACCTATTAAAAAATTTTAATAATTTATTTTTCAATAAATTTAAAGTTGTTGTGTAGTTTTATAAGTTAATTAGTTTATTCTCAGGTGGCTTAAGATAAGTTCTGTTTTTAGCTTAAAATTAATATTGAAGTTCATAATTTTTTAGTAATTTCGAAAATACTAAAAAACTAAAAAAATATACCATTGCCTAATCTATTTCATGAAAATGAATATGTTTTTAATGTGCTTTTTGAAGCCGTTTCCGAAAGTGTAATTGTTGTTGACCAAAGTCAAACAATTGTAGCAAACAATACTGCTGCAGAAAAGATGTTTGGTTATGTTAAAGACGAACTTCAAAATAAGCATTTGCATATTCTAATTCCAAAAAACTACCATGCTGGTCATGGAGCCCACTTTAATTCATTTTATAAAAAATCTTCCACTAGACAAATGGGAGTTAATAAGGATTTGTTTGGCGCTCATAAAAATGGACATAAATTTCCAGTTGAAGTTGGGTTAAACCCGTTCGAAATTGGTGGAAAAAAATATGTAATGGCTATTGTTTTAGATATAACAGCTCGTAAAAATTCTGAAGCAAAAATTAAGGAATTAAACGCATTGTTAGAAAGTAAAATCACAAAAAGAACGTTTGAACTTAACAATACAGTTGATAATTTAAAAAGCGAAATTGAAAAACGTGTTAAGGCTGAATCTAAATTAAGAAAAGCCTTAAAAAAAGAAAAAGAACTTAATGAGTTAAAAACAAAATTTCTTTCTTTGGTCTCTCATGAATTTAAAACACCGTTAAGCGGTATGCTTAATGCTGCAATTTTAGTTGGAAAATATAAGAAAACTGAAATGCAAGATAAAAGAGAAAAACACTTATTAACAATTAAAAATAAAGTACATTATTTAGATGGGATTTTAAATGATTTTTTATCTGTAGAACGACTTGAATCGGGAAAAGTTAATTATAAATTCAACAATTTTAAACTTAATAAAGTTGTAAATGAAGTTATCTATAACGCCAATTTAATGCTAAAAAGTGGTCAGCATATTATTTATCCAAGAGATATTGATAATATAGATGTTTATCAAGATGAAAAAATTTTAGAATTAATATTGTCTAATGTTTTAAATAACGCAATTAAATACTCTCCAGAAAACACTAAGATAGATTTTAATATTGCTATTAAAAATACAATTATTATTTTTGAAATAAAAGATCAAGGAATTGGCATTCCATTAAATGATCAAAAGTATATATTTAACCGATATTTTAGAGCCGAAAATGCGCTTACAAACCAAGGTACCGGAATTGGATTAAATATAGTAAAAACCCATTTAGAAAGCTTGGGAGGAACTATTAGATTTACTAGTATTGCTGATAAGGGCACAACTTTTTTTGTTGAATTACCGTTAATTAATGAAAAATGAAACGAGCATGCTAAAAAGTTTAGTATCCATTGAAATGACAAATAGAGAACAGTACGTGACCCTTAAAAACAATAAGAAAGACACATGAAAACACTATTACTAATTGAAGACGATTCAGTTTTAAGAGAAACTACTGCAGAAATTTTAGAGTTAGAAGATTATAAAGTTGTGGTGGCAGCAAATGGTAAAAGGGGAGTTGAACAAGCTAGAATTATGCTTCCAGATCTAATTATTTGCGATATAATGATGCCAGAATTAGATGGCTACGATGTTTTTAGATTACTTTCTGAAGACGAAAAAACAAAAAAAATTCCATTTATTTTTATGTCTGCTAAAACAGAAATAAAAGATATTAGAAAAGGAATGGATTTAGGAGCCGATGATTATTTAACCAAGCCAGTAGAAGAAGAATTGTTGTTAAGCGCCATTGAAAGTAGATTAGCAAAATCGGCACTTTTAAATGAATCTTTAATAGCTGAAGAAAATGAAGATGCTGAATCTGAGGATAATCTGTTTGAAGATATTTCAAACATAGACGATCTTAAAAATTATTTTTGCGATTTTGGAACCTCTAAAGTTTTTAAAAAAGGTGAAGTAATTTATAAAGAATCAGAAAAAACAAACAATATTTACTTAGTTTATAAAGGAAAAATTAAGGGTGTTAAAATTGATGAATTTGGCAAAGAATTAATTATTACTGTTAATAAAGATGACGACTTTTTTGGGTTTTCGGCAATTTTTGAAAATTCACACAATTATGAGTCTGCAATTGCAATGGAAAAGGCAGAAATAATGTGTGTTCCTAAAAAAACAGTACAAAACATTTTAAAAAGTAATTACAATTTATCTTTAGAAGTATTTCAATTAATTAATGAAAATTTAACTGAAGTTAAAGACCAGTTGCTACAGATGGCATACGGATCTATGCGAAGAAAAACAGCAAAAACAATTTTAAAATTCGCACAAAAGATGAAGCATAAACCTTCAGATAATATAAATATTTCTCGTCGAGATCTTGCAAGTGTTGCAGGTATTGCAACAGAAAGTTTAATTAGAACACTAACAGATTTTAAGAAAGAAGGTATTATAGAAATAGAAGGAAGAAATATTAGAATTATTAATTTAGATCAGTTAGCTGCTATTTATTAAATGTTATTGGATAGTTGAGCATAAATACATCTTCGTTAATCATATTTTTACTGATTAATGTCATTTATTATAAGTATGGCTTTTTTTAAGTTTGTACCAATAACAAATGGAATGAAGAATATATTAATTTTAACTGATTTTTCTGAGAAATCTTGGAATTCTATTATTTATACGTTAGGTTTATTTCAGAACGAGCAATGTCATTTTCATTTGCTTAATGCTGAGGATAGAAACGATAATCAATTAGAAGATCATTCCTTTAATCAAGTTGATTTAATACAAGTAAAAAATAAAAGAGATTCTAAAAGAAAGATAGAGGCATTAATTACTAAAATTAATACTTTAAAAATAAAAGAGAACCACACGTTTATTCCAATTATAGAAGAAACAAATATTGTTGAAGCTACTAGAAATCAGATAAAAACTAAAAAAATTGATTTAATTGTAATTGGAGCTAATGATATTCCTTCAAAAGGTCAAATAACTAGAACTTCAATATCCGAAGAAATTATTACCAAAGTAAAGTGCTCTGTTCTTGTAGTGCCAGAAACTGCTGTGTTTAGTGGGTTAAAAGAAATAGTTTTCCCTACCGATTACACCAACTATTACGAAGCTAAATTATTGCATTATATAACTAGTAAATCTGGCTATAACAATGCTGCAGTTCGTTTTTTATACCTAAATAAATTAAGTGATTTACTTAGCAAAGAACAACTTTGGAATAAAGAAACGCTACATGACTATTTTAAGGACAAACAACATAGTTTTCATTCAGAAACAAACAAAAATTTTGAAGAATCTTTAGAGCAATTTATAAATAAAAAACATATAGACTTAGTTGTTTTAGCAGCAAAAAATTTGAATCTATTAGAGCAAATTTTGTTTAGACCTCAAACGGCAACACTTAATTATTATTCCAAAACACCTTTTTTAGCATTACACCAATCTAATTTCTAGAATTTTAAATTCTAGAAATAACGAATCTTTAAATTAAAATGCTATTTGCCAAACCAAATATTCTAAATTATATTATTAAATTTGGACTTATTCTATAATTAATAACTTTTAATTTTAACACAAATTCTATAATGAGAAAGCTAACTTTTCTTTTTAGTTTTTTATTTCTAATCTTTGAAATAAATGCTCAAACTTCTTTAGTAAAAAATGTACCTTTTAACAATATTGGACCTGCAATAATGAGCGGTCGGGTTGTAGATTTAGCTGTAAATCCACAAAACCCTACAGAGTTTTATGTTGCGTATGCTTCAGGAGGTATTTGGCACACCAGTAATAATGGTACTTCGTTTATAGCAGTTACAGAAAATGCTCCAACTCAAAATATTGGAGCAATTGCAGTAGATTGGAAAAATAGAACAATATGGGCTGGCACTGGAGAAAGCAATTCTTCGCGTTCATCATATTCTGGAATAGGAGTTCTTAAAACCACTAATAATGGTAAAACTTGGAACAATGTTGGGCTAACAGATTCGCAACATATTGGTCGTATCATTATCAATAAAAACAACCCAAATGAAGTTGTTGTAGCTGTAATTGGTAATTTATATACTTCAAATAAACAACGTGGTGTTTATAAAACTATAGACGGTGGAAAAACTTGGAAAAACACCTTATTTATTAATGAAAATACAGGAGTTATAGATTTAAGTGTTTCACCAACAAATCCTGCTATTTTATTTGCTGCCTCTTGGGAACGAAACAGAAAAGCTTGGAATTTTGATGGTGATGGAGAAGGTTCTGCAATTTATAAAAGTACAGACTCAGGTGAAACATGGATTAATATTACTACTAAAAATAATGGTTTTCCAACAGGAAGTGGTGTTGGAAGAATTGGTTTAGCAGCTTTTAATAACAATGTTATTTATGCGCTTTTAGACAATCAATTTATGAGACCTGAAAAAGAAAAAAAGAAAGAAGCAGGTTTGCAAAAAGACGATTTTAAAAAAATGTCTAAAGAAGCGTTTTTAAAATTAGATAATAAAGACCTAAACACCTACTTAAAAGTTAACAATTTTAGCAGAAAATATACCGCTAATAGTGTAAAAAAATCTATTGAAAAAGGCAAAGTTGTGCCAAGTGATTTGGCTACTTATTTAGAAGACGCTAATTATGTATTGTTGAATTCTGAAGTGATTGGAGCTGAAGTGTATAAGTCTGTTGATGGAGGAAAAACTTGGAAAAAAACACATAAAGATTATCTAGATGGAGTTTATAGTTCTTATGGATATTATTTTGGAACAATAGCAGTAAACACAACCAATCAAGATAAAATTTATATTGGTGGTGTTCCATTGTTAAAATCAGATGATGGTGGAAAAAACTGGACTTCAATTGGAAAAGAAAATGTACATGCAGACCATCAAGCACTGTGGGTAAATCCAACTTTAAAAGGTCATATAATTAACGGAAATGATGGTGGTGTAAATATTACTTATGACGATGGTGAAAATTGGATTAAAAATAATTCACCTGCAGTAGGACAGTTTTATTATATAAATGTCGACAATCGAAAGCCTTATAATGTTTTTGGAGGTTTACAAGACAACGGAGTTTGGTATGGACCAAGCAATTACAAAGCGTCAAAACGCTGGGAAGGTAGCGGAAATTATCCGTACAGAAGTATTGGAGGTGGAGATGGAATGCAAGTTCAAATCGATAATAGAGATAACAATATAGTATATGCAGGCTCTCAATTTGGGTATTATTACCGTATAAATTTAAAAACAGATGCCTACTTAAGTATTCATCCAACCCATCAATTAGGAGAAGCTCCATATCGTTATAATTGGCAAGCGCCAATATTATTATCACCTCATAATCAAGATATTTTATATATGGGAGCTAATAAATTATTACGTTCTATGGATAAAGGTGAGAATTTTAATGCTATTTCTAATGATTTAACTACTGGTGGAAAGAAAGGAAATGTTCCCTATGGAACACTAACAGCAATTTCTGAAAGTCCTTTTCAATTTGGTTTTATTTATGTTGGAAGCGATGATGGTTATATAAATATTACTGAAAACGGAGGTGCAACATGGACAAGAATTTCAGATAATCTACCACAAGGTTTATGGGTTTCAAGAATTATTGCTTCTCAACACGAAAAAGATAGAGTTTATATAACCTTAAATGGCTATAGAAATGATGATTTTAAACCTTATGTTTTTATGAGTGAAAACAAAGGTATTACTTGGAAAAATATTGGTAGTAAATTACCAAACTACCCAGTAAATGTTATAAAAGAAGATCCTTCAGATGAAAATACACTATATTTAGGTACAGATAATGAAGCTTATGTAAGTTTTGATAAAGGTATAACTTGGCAGTTATTCTCTAATGGAATACCAAAAGTTGCTGTGCACGATTTGGTGATTCAGAATGAAGCAAAAGATTTACTTATTGGAACTCATGGGCGCTCTATATACAAAGCAAACATTGCAGCATTGCAACAGTTTAATGCTGTTAAGTCAGCGCCAGTTGCTATTTTTGATATTCCTTCAATTAGATTTTCATCAAGATGGGGAAGTAGCTGGAGTAAATGGTCAACACCTTTTGAACCTAGTATTACAATTCCTTTTTATACTTCAAATACTGGAGAGTATACGTTAGAAGTTTTAGCTGAAGATGGTGCAAAATTAAACTCTTTTATAATTAATGCAGATAAGGGATTTAATTATTTTGACTATAATTTATCAGCAGAAGGGAAGAAAAATATTTCTAAGCTAGCTACAAAAGATGGTTTTCATCAAAAAGCTAAAAATGGAGTCTATTACTTACCAAAAGGAAAATACTTTATAAAAATAGGAGACATTAAAAAATCTTTTGAAGTAAAATAAAATGAAAAATTCAGTTTAACCAATTTAAATACTATGAAATATTTTAAGGTTAAATTGTTAATTGTATTTGTGTTATTTAGTTTAAAATTACAAGCACAATCAAATTGGGAGCTATTTAAAAGTCAATCTGGCCCGCTAAAAAAGTGGGCTTTATTGCATCCGTTTAAGGCAAAAAAGGCATTCGAAATTTCTGAAGAAGTAATTAAAATAACAGATTCTATTGCAGCAACTAATTTATTGGATAAGGATAAAGCAGGCGGACAAGTAGATGCGTTTAGACATGCTTATTGGATGGCGGTTTTACAAATAGAAATTGGTAAAAAAGCAGCTTGTTCTTTGGGAAAAGCTTATGAAAGAGTAAATTACAGATCCTTTAAAAAAGGCATTTTAGAGAATGGTATAAGTTCAGATTTTGCTTCAAAGAAAATGGATTTATTTAACAATAAAATAGGATTACAATATTCAGTAAAAAGAGATACACGTTCTAAAAACGGACTTGTTTATAAAGTTATAAATGCTATTAAAAGAGGTGATTTAAAAGTTATAAAAAAAGATAGTTTAGGAAATTATTTAACGTGTAATGGATCTATAATTTTAAAGGAAGATTTAAAAAAATGGAAAAACAATAAGTGTTTAATTCCTTCAAATAAGTAAATTTTCAATTGAAAAACTTAAATACATATTCTAACTTAATAAAGAACGAAGCAAAACGTTTGGGTTTTGAAAGTTGCGGTATCTCAAAAGCAACTTTTTTAGAAGAAGAAGCAAGTAGTTTAGAACAATGGTTAAAAAAAGGTTTTCATGGAAAAATGTACTACATGGAAAATTATTTTGACAAACGTCTAGATCCAAGTTTATTAGTTGAAGGTGCAAAATCTGTAATAAGTTTATCGTTTAATTATTTTCCAGAAGAAGTTCAAAAAAATGATACTTATAAAGTGTCAAAATATGCTTATGGTGAAGATTATCATCACGTTTTAAAATCAAAATTAAAAGAACTTGTTTTTATTATTCAAAACGAAATAGGAGAAGTTAACGGTAGAGCTTTTGTAGATTCAGCACCTGTGCTAGAACGTGCTTGGGCGCAAAAAAGTGGACTGGGTTGGAGAGGGAAACACTCGTTACTAATTCAAAAAAATAAAGGTTCATTTTTCTTTTTGGCAGAATTAATTTTAGATCTCGAATTAGAATATGATAATCCTTTTAAAACAGACCATTGTGGAACTTGCACAAAATGTATAGATGCTTGCCCAACCGAAGCAATTTTATCCAATAATTTAATAAATGGAAGCAAATGCATTTCGTATTTTACTATAGAATTAAAAGATGCAATTCCAAATTCATTAAAAGGGAAATTTGAAGATTGGATGTTTGGCTGTGATATTTGTCAAGATGTTTGTCCATGGAACCGTTTTTCAAAACCTCATTCCGAAGAAAAATTTATTCCACATCCAGATTTATTAGAAATGACTAAAAATGATTGGGAAGAGGTTACAGAAACAGTTTTTAAAAATATATTCAAAAAATCGGCGGTAAAGCGCACTAAATTTTCAGGTTTAACTCGAAATATTTCATTTATAAAATAAATATTTTACTCTAATTTATTCTTAATTATACATAATATGTAATAAAGATTGCTTTTTCATATTATATATTATAAATAAAGTGTGCGTTTGTAATTAATTGCTAAATTTGTTCACTTATATTTAAAACACGAACTTTATGAGCGATTCAAGAAAAAGAAGAGAGGCTTTATTATATCACGCAAAACCTACTCCAGGAAAAATTCAAGTAGTTCCAACAAAAAAATATTCAACCCAAAAAGATTTATCTTTAGCATATTCTCCAGGAGTTGCAGAACCTTGTTTAGAAATTGAAAAAAATCCTGAAAATGCTTATAAATACACTTCAAAAGGAAATTTAGTTGCAGTTATTTCAAACGGAACAGCAGTATTAGGCCTAGGAGATATTGGTGCCCTTGCAGGAAAACCAGTAATGGAGGGTAAAGGTCTGCTTTTTAAAATATTTGCTGATATTGATGTGTTTGACATAGAAGTTGATACAAAAGATGTTGAAAAATTTATTGAAACTGTAAAAAATATTGCACCAACCTTTGGAGGAATAAATTTAGAAGATATTAAAGCGCCAGAAGCGTTTGAGATTGAGAGAAGATTAAAAGAAGAATTAGACATTCCTGTAATGCATGACGACCAGCACGGAACCGCAATAATTTCGGCTGCGGCCCTAAAAAATGCAGTTGAATTAGCCGGAAAAGACATTTCAAAAGTTAAAATAGTGGTTAATGGAGCAGGAGCTGCGGCAATTTCTTGTACACTTATGTATTTAGCCTTAGGTGCTAAAATTGAAAATGTTGTAATGTGCGATAGTAAAGGAGTAATTAGAACAGATATTGAAAATTTATCACCTCAAAAAGCACAATTTGCAACAGATAGAGCAATTTATACGTTAGAAGATGCTGTTAAAGATGCTGATGTTTTTATAGGCTTATCAATAGCAAATGTTTTTAAACCTGCAATGTTATTGAGTATGGCATCAGATCCAATAGTTTTTGCAATGGCAAATCCAAACCCAGAAATTGAATATGATTTAGCCGTAAAAACACGAAAAGATGTAATTATGGCAACAGGTCGTTCAGACCATCCAAATCAAGTTAATAATGTACTTGGTTTTCCTTTTATTTTTAGAGGAGCGTTAGATGTTAGAGCAACAAAAATTAATGAAGAAATGAAAATGGCTGCCGTACATGCGTTGGCTAATTTGGCAAAAGAATCTGTTCCAGAACAGGTAAATATTACCTATGGGGAAACAAATATTCAATATGGTAGAGAATATATTATTCCAAAACCTTTTGATGCACGTTTAATAACAGAAGTACCACCAGCAGTTGCAAAAGCTGCAATGGAATCTGGTGTTGCTAAAGAGCCAATTAAAGATTGGGAAGCTTATAAAGAAGTATTAGCAGAAAGATTAGGTACTGGGAGTAAGTTAATGAGAATGCTTACGGATCGTGCAAAAGCAAATCCTAAAAGTGTAGTTTTTGCAGAAGCAGATCATTTAGATGTTTTAAAGGCTGCTCAAATTGTATATGATGATGGTGTTGGAAATCCAATTTTGTTAGGAAATAAGGTTATTATTAAAGAATTGATGGAGGAATTGAATTTTGAAGCAGACCTTCCTATAATTGACCCAAAATCGGATGATGAAAAAGAACGAAGAAATAGGTTTGCAAAAATTTATTGGGAAAAACGCCAACGCAATGGAATTACATTATTAGATGCCCAGAAATGGATGCGTGAGCGTAATTATTTTGCTGCTATGATGGTAAATGAAGGGGAGGCAGATTCTCTTGTAACTGGATATTCTAGAAGTTATCCAAGTGTTGCAAAACCGATGATAGAGCTTATTGGTATGGCAAAAGGTGTTTGTAGAGTTGCAGCAACTAATATAATGATTACAGATAGAGGTCCTATGTTTTTTTCAGATACAGCCTTCAATATTAATCCTACAGAGCAAGAGCTAGTTCAAATAGCTAGAATGACTGATAGAGTTATGAAAATATTTGGATTAGATCCTCATTTTGCTGTTTTATCCTATTCCAATTTTGGATCAGCAGATTCAAAATCGGCCAATAAAGGCTCCAAAGCAGTTGAATTATTGCACGAACATTTTCCAGAAATTAGCATTGATGGTGAAATTCAGGCAGATTTTGCACTTACTGCAGTAATGAGAGATGAAAAATTTCCTTTTTCTAAAATTTATAAGAAAAAAGTGAACGGACTTATATTTCCTAACTTAAACTCAGCAAACATTAGCTACAAGCTTTTAAAATCATTAAATAATATAGATTCTATTGGTCCAATTGTTATGGGTTTAAAAAAACCAGCACATATTTTACAATTAGGTTGTAGTGTAGATGAAATTGTAAATATGGTTTGTGTGGCTATTGTAGATGCACAAGAAAATGCTAAGAATAATACAGATTATTTTACTACATTTGGCTGTTAATAGTCTTAAATGTAATGATCACTCATATTAAAGGAAAATTAATAGAAAAAAACCCAACTTATGTTGTTGTTGAATCAGCAGCTGGAATAGGGTATTTATTACATATTTCACTAAACACCTATTCTAAAATAACCAATAATGAATCGGTGTTTTTATTTGCTCATTTGTCAATAAAAGAAGATGCTCATACGTTATTTGGATTTGTTGATAAAATTGAACGCGAAATTTTTAGATTGTTAATTTCAGTATCAGGTGTAGGGCCAAGCATTGCAAGAACAATGTTGTCTTCTATGACAACTGATGAAATTCAACACGCAATTGCTTCAGAAAATGTTGGTGTAATTCAATCTGTAAAAGGAATCGGTGTTAAAACAGCACAAAGAGTATTGATAGATTTAAAAGATAAAATTTTAAAAACGTATGCTATTGATGAAGTTTCTGTATCTAAAAGCAATACCAATAAAAATGAAGCGTTATCTGCTTTAGAGGTTTTAGGGTTTGTTAAAAAACAAGCAGAAAAAGCTATTGATAAAATTTTATTGGAAGATAACACGTTAAGTGTTGAAGCTTTAATTAAAAAAGCGCTTAAAAATTTATAAGATTTGAAGAAAACTACATTTATATTCAAAGCATATATTTTAATCATTTTATTGCTGTTTTTTAAAACAACAGTAAAAGCGCAAATACCACCTGTAACAAAAATAGCGGACACTTTAAAGGTTGAAAAAAGGACAGATTCAATTAAATTAAAGTATCCTTTTAATAACAAACAAGAAGGTGGTTTATTTTTATCAGACCCTGCAAAATCTGAAATTATCTACGATACTGAGTTAGGAAAATACATTATTGTTGAGAAAATTGGGGATTATTATATAAGACGCCCTGTTTATATGTCTCAAGAAGAATATAAAAAATATAAACTCAAAAAAGACATGCTTGGCTACTATAAAAATAAAATTAGTGCCACAAATAGCAAAAAAATAGGAAGCGAAGAGGCTCAAAAGAATTTATTACCTACCTATTATGTAGAATCAGATTTTTTTCAATCTATTTTTGGTGGAAATACCATAGAAGTAAACCCAACAGGAGATGTTACCATTAAAATGGGCGCTTTATATCAAAAAGTAGACAATCCTCAATTATCAGAACGTAATAGAAGTAGTTTTACTTTTGATTTTGATCAACAAATTGGTGCTAGTATCCAGGCAAAAGTTGGTACTCGTTTAAAAGTTGGAGCACAATACGATACGCAAGCTTCTTTTAATTTTCAAAATCAAATAAAACTTGAATATACACCAACAGAAGATGATATTCTTCAAAAAATTGAAGTTGGAAATGTAAGTATGCCATTAAAAAACTCGTTAATTGTTGGTGCGCAAAGTTTGTTTGGTGTTAAAACACAATTACAATTTGGTCGTACAACAGTAACAGGGGTTTTTGCAGAACAAAAATCACAAACTAGATCTGTTGCTGCTCAAGGCGGTTCAACAATTCAAGAATTTGAATTACAAACAACCGATTACGACGAAAACAGACACTTTTTCCTATCACAATACTTTAGAGATAATTATAACACTGCCTTAAAAGACTATCCGTTAATAAATAGTCCTATAAATATTACTAAAGTTGAAGTTTGGGTAACCAATAGAAATGCAACTACTGAGGATATTAGAAATATTGTTGCTTTAGCCGATATTGGTGAAGGTGACCCAACAAATATTGGACCTGCAAATGTAACTCCAAATCCAGGTTTTCAATACCCTTCAAACGATGCCAATAATATTGTTTCAATTTTAGATAATACCAACCCAGTTAGAAAAATTTCAACTGTGGGTAATGGTTTAGCACCTTTTGTAATGCAACAAGGTAGAGATTATTCTGTATTAGAAAATGCTATAAAATTAAGACCAGACGAGTTTAGATTACACCCTCAATTGGGTTTTATTTCTTTAAATAGAAGACTTTCAGATGCAGATGTGTTAGCAGTTTCTTTTGAATTTACGGTTAGTGGAGATTCTAAAGTATATAAAGTAGGTGAATTTACTAGTGATGGTATTATTGCACCAGATAATATAGTAGTAAAATTATTGCGTAGTGAAATTATAAGCACCAAAATTCCGATGTGGGATTTAATGATGAAAAATGTGTATTCACTACAAACATATAGAATGCAACAAGATGGTTTTAGATTGGAATTGTTATATGCAGATGATGCAACAGGAGTACCTATAAATGTGTTGCAAAATGCACAAACTCCAAATATATCAGACAAAACCTTACTTAATTTATTAGATATTGATAGGTTAGATCAAAGTCAGTTTTCTGTACCAGAAGGAGACGGTTATTTTGATTATGTAGAAGGATCAACAGTAAATTCAGAAAAAGGATATATTATATTTCCCAATGTAGAACCATTTGGTAAAGATTTAAAAGCCAAACTTACTGATATTGCCGACGAGAAATATATTTTTAATGAATTGTATGAAATAACACAATCTGAAGCTAGAAATAATTTTCAAGAAAAAGATAAATACTTAATTAAAGGGTATCATAAATCTGAAAGTGCAAATGGAATTCCTTTAGGAGCTTTTAATGTACCTCAAGGTTCTGTTAGAGTTACAACAGGTGGAAGAGAATTGGTAGAAGGAGTAGATTATGTTGTAGATTATAAAATGGGTCGCGTGCAAATTGTAAACCCTAGTTTAGAAGCTTCAAATGCACCAATTAATGTTTCTGTTGAGAATAATGCTGCATTTAATTTGCAAACCAAACGTTTTTTTGGAGTTGATATTGAACATAAATTTTCAGAAAAGTTTATTGCGGGTGCTACTTTTTTAAATTTAAATGAAAAACCAATTACACAAAAAGCACTATTTGGGCAAGAACCAATAAACAATACTATTTTTGGATTGAATGCAAATTTTGGAACAGAAGTTCCTTTTTTAACTAAATTGGCAAATAAATTACCAAATATAGATACCGAGTATGAGTCCAACTTTTCTATTAGAGGAGATTTTGCCTATTTAAGACCAGGTTCGCCAAAAAGAATTGAATTAGAAGGAGAAGCAACGTCGTATGTCGACGATTTTGAAGGTTCTCAAATTCCTTTAGAAATTAAATCCATTCAACAATGGCATATGGCGAGTACACCACAATATCAAACCCAATTTGATTTAGGTGGTAACGCATCAGATATTACTTATGGTTATAAAAGAGCAAGATTATCGTGGTATATTATTGATCCACTTTTTTACGGAGGTTCTTCTTTAAAACCAGGAAACATAGATAATAACGAGCTGTCTAGAGCAGAAGTTAGAAGAATTAGATATGAAGAGTTATTTCCTGAGCAAGATTTAGATTTAACACAATCCACAATTGTAAGAACCCTAGATTTAGCCTATTTTCCAAATGAAAGAGGAAGTTATAATTATGATACTAATAATGTTGGAGGAGATGGTAAATTTACCAATCCAGAAGAGCGTTGGGGCGGAATTACAAGAGCATTAACAACTACTAATTTTGAACAATCTAACGTAGAATATATTCAATTTTGGATGATGGATCCTTATGATCATTATTCAATTACAAATGAAGAAGGCTTACCAGCAGGAATTAATCCAAACGACCCTACAAATCAAGTGGGAGAATTGTATTTTAATCTTGGAAATATTTCAGAAGATGTTTTAAAAGATGGTAGAAAAATGTACGAAAACGGATTGCCAGAGAATCCATTAAGCACAAATAATACCGATGAAACTATGTGGGGTAAAATACCTACAAATCAGTCTTTATTATATGCATTTAGCGATAATGATAATGAGCGTTTAAATCAAGATATTGGATTTGATGGCTTAAACGATGAAGAAGAAACAGCAAAATTTGGAACAAGTTTTGGACCAGACCCTTCAAATGATAACTATAGCTATTTTAGAAGTTCAGAATATGATAATTCAGATGCTTCAATTATAACGCGTTACAAAAAGTATAATAACACACAAGGAAATTCGCCTACCAATAACCTATCGACTGAAAATTACCCAACTTCAGCAACAACTTATCCAGATACAGAAGATATTGATAAAGACCAAACAATGAATTCTGTTGAAAGTTATTACCAATACAAAGTTTCATTAAATAAAAGTGATTTAATTGTAGGGCAAAACAATATTGTTGATGAAAAAATAGTAAATGTAACTCTAGAAGATGGAAGCCAGAAGCAATTTAGATGGTTGCAATTTAGAATACAAGTTGGCACACCAGATGAAGTTATAAATGATATCACAGGTTTTAATTCCATTCGTTTTATGCGTATGTTTTTAACCAAATTTAAAATGCCAATAGTGTTGCGTTTTGGAGAATTACAATTAGTTAGAGGAGATTGGAGACGTTACACAAGAACATTAGATGAAAATATTGTTCCGCCACAAAATTTAACCAATAACGAATTACAAAATTTTGAAGTTGGTGTTGTTAATATTCAAGAGAACGAAGACCGAAGACCAATTCCTTATGTGTTACCTCCTGGAATAAAAAGAGAGATTTTAAGAGGAAGTACAACCTTACAAAAACAAAACGAACAATCGTTATCGTTAAAAGTTACAGATTTAGAAACCGATGATACCAGAGCTATTTTTAAAAATGTTCGCGTAGATTTAAGAATGTACAAACATTTAAAATTGTTTTTACATGCAGAAGGTGTACAAACAAGACCACAAGTTCAAAATGACGAGCTAAAAGCAATAATAAGATTAGGAAGCGATTTAAACGATAATTATTATCAAATTGAAAAATTATTAACGATATCAGATTATGGAGTTTCTACAGCTATAGACGTATGGCCTGAAGAAAATAATTTAGATGCGTTCTTAGAAGATTTAGGAAAACTAAAATTGTTAAGATTTGAAGAGGGAATAGCTCCAAATATTGTATACCCAGCAGATGGAATGCCTTCTCCAATTGAAGGATTAGAAGGGTATGAAATTAGAGTAAAAGGAAATCCAAATCTATCAAACATTAAAACCATAATGTTAGGTGTTAAAAATGTATCAAATTCTAGTCAAAGTGCCGAAGTTTGGTTTAATGAGATGCGTGTTGCAGAGTTTGATAATGATGGCGGTTGGGCAGCAGTAGTAAGTGCAGATGCAAACATTGCAGATTTTGCAGATGTAGCCGTTACCGGACGTATGGAAACCAAAGGTTTTGGTGGTATTGAGCAGCGCGTGAACGAACGTAGCCAAGAAGATACAAAACTCTACGACCTTGTAACAAATGTTAATGTTGGTAAGTTGTTACCTAAAAATTGGGGGGTTTCTCTGCCATTAAGTTACAGCGTTTCTGAAGAAGTAAAAGACCCAAAATACGATTCTCAATATCAAGATGTTTTATTTGAAGATACTAACATAGAAAACAGTCCAAATAGAAAAAGTAGTCAGGATTATACGAAACGAAGAAGCATTAGTTTAATAAATGTTAGAAAAGAATTTAATCCAAATTCTGAACGTAAACAACGTTTTTACAACGTAGAAAATTTATCTGTTTCTTATGCTTATAATGAAACTTACCACAGAGATTATAATGTGCAAAAGTTTGTTGACCAAAATGTAAGGGCTTCAGCTAATTATAACTATAGTTTTGAACCAAAAAGCATTGAGCCTTTTAAAAATTGGGAAGGGTTAAATAGTAAATATTTTAAGTTTATAAAAGATTTAAATGTAAACCTAATTCCTTCAACAATTTCGGTAAATTCAAATATTTTTAGAACCTATAACGAACAGTTATCGAGAAGTTTAATAGAAGGTTTGCCACAACTTCCAACGTTAAAACAACGTCACTTTATGTTCGATTGGGATTATACCATTGGCTATAATATAACTAAATCTTTACAATTTAATTTTAGAGCTGCAAACAACTATTTGTACGACGATTTTGATGCTGCAGATGAGATTCAAATATTTGATAATTTCTTTTCGTTAGGAAGACCAGACCATTATCACCAAACGTTAAATGGAACGTATAAACTTCCAATTAATAAATTACCATTGCTAGATTTTATAAATGCAGATTATACCTACGCAGCAGATTTTGATTGGCAGGCTTCCTCACAATCATATATAGATAAAGTTGGTAATGTAATTCAAAATACAAATACACATTCTTTGGGTGTAGATGTAGATTTTAAAAAGTTTTATAAAAATATAGGACTTACAAAATTATTCAATAATAAGAAATCTACCACCACCAATAACACCTCGAATAGAGCTGTTACAAATAGAATAAGTAAAAAGAAAAAGTCTCCAGGAGAAACTTTAAAACAAGGGGTTTATAACTTGTTAACAGCTGTTAAGAAGGCTCGTTTCAATTATTCAGAAAATAATGGTACTTATTTGCCAGGTTATATTCCAGAAGTAGGGTTTTTAGGTCAAGATAATTATAATGGGGGTGTAGCTCCATCTCTTGGTTTTGTTTTTGGAAGTCAGATAGATATTCGTGAACGTGCATTAGAAAACGGTTGGTTGTTATCTAGAAGTGAAACAGATCCGTACTATAATAAAACTTATAGTGTAACACATATGAATAAGTTTGATGCTACAATAACAGTAGAACCTTTTCCAAATTTTGATATTGAATTACGAGGTAATAAAACCTATACAAAAAACACTTCCCAGCAATTAGATATTATAGATAATGTTTTAACAGATTCACCAGTTTCACAAGTTGGTAATTTTATGATAAGTCATAATATGTTAAAAACAGCTTTTTCGAATAGTGATGAAAATTTTGAAGAATTTAAGGCGAATAGACTTATTATAGCGCAAAGATTAGCACAAGCTTCTGGAGCATCAATAGATGGTTTTGGCGCTACAAGTCAACAAGTTTCACTACCTGCCTTTTTAGCTGCATATTCGGGTAAAGATGCCACTAAAATAGATTTAAATGCATTTAGAGATGTGCCAATACCAAGTTGGAACATTAATTATAAAGGTTTAATGAAAATGAAATGGTTTAAAGATACTTTTAGAAGTTTTTCACTTTCACATAGTTACGATTCTAGATATTCAATATTAAGTTTTAGTAATAACTTAGAATACAATGCTCAAGACCCGTATGCAGAAACAGATATTGTGGGTAATTATTTTAACAAAACGTTATTTACAAATGTTGATTTAATTGAAGAATTTAGTCCGTTGCTAAAAGTAGATATGAAAATGAAAAATTCCATATCTTTTACAGGAAGAGTTGATAAAGATAGAAGATTAACCCTTAACTTTAACAACAATACAATTACCCAAATGAAAGGGATGGAATATGTGATTGGAATGGGATATAGGTTTAAAGATTTAGCAATGAAATTTAGATTTGGAGGGAAACTAACCAAGCTAAAAGGTGATTTAGATTTAAGAGCAGATTTATCTTTAAGAGATAATAAAACAATAATTAGAGCAATTGATGAAGATAATAATCAGGTAACAGGAGGACAACGTTTATTATCATTTAAGTTCTTTGCAGACTATGCAATAAATAAAAATTTAACGGCATCGTTTTACTTCGATCAAAGTTCATCAAAATATGCAATTTCAACAACGTTCCCAAGGCAATCCGTAAGCTCTGGGTTAAGTGTTAGATATGTTTTAGGAAATTAATAAATTATCAACAATAAAATAAAATTAAAAATGAGTATTCCAGCAGAATTAAAATACACAAAAGACCACGAATGGGTTAAAGTAGAAGGTGAAGTAGCAACCATTGGTATAACGCATTTTGCGCAAGGCGAACTAGGAGATATTGTTTATGTAGATGTAGATACATTAGACGAAACAATAGAGAAAGATGAAGTTTTTGGTTCAGTTGAAGCTGTAAAAACAGTTTCAGACCTACTAATGCCTTTAACAGGTGAAGTAACTGAATTTAACGAAGCTTTAGAAGACGAACCAGAAAAAGTAAACTCAGATCCTTACGGAGACGGATGGATGATTAAAATTACTATTTCAGATGCCTCGCAAATAGAAGAATTATTATCAGCAGAAGATTATACAGCACTAATTGGAGCGTAAACTTTTTTTATTTTTTGCAATTTTTACAACCATAATTATTGGATGGGGCAGCTTAATAACAATAGAAAACGCCATTCCATCAGATATAAATATTTCAGATAAAGCAATACATTTAACAGCCTATTTAATATTAACATTATGTTGGTTAATTGCGGTTGCGAATAGATTTAAAGTGTTAAATATCAGTATTTTTGTGGTTTTATTAGTGTTTTTTTATGGCATAATTATTGAAGTGTTACAAGCAACAGTTACAACCAATAGACAATTCGAAATTAAAGACATAGTAGCAAATACTATTGGAATTGCACTAGGGTTCACAGTTTTTAAAGTGCTTACACAAAAAAACTTTTGAAATAGAAAAATATTATTGTAAAAGTTGTTATAAAATTGTTAAATTAGCGAACTATAAATATTTTACAGATGCAGATTAAAAAAAATCCAAAAGCGAATCTAGAAAATTACAGCAAGTTATTTATGCAGTTAGGTCTAGTTTTAGCATTATTGGTGGTTTATTTGGCCATTGAGAAAAAAACGTATGATAGAGTTATCGAAAATTTAGGACCTGTAGTTCTAAATATGGATGATGAAGAGCAGACAATTGAAATAGAGCAAGTTAAGCCGCCTGAGCCAAAAACTCCACCACCACCAACTCCAGATAAAATTGAAGTTGTTGAGGATGAAGAAGAAATTGAAGAAACTGTAATTGAATCTACCGAAACAGATGAAGATGAGGCTGTTGAGGTTGAAGAAATTATAGAAGTTGAAGAAGAAGAAGAAGTTATGGAAGACGTTCCGTTTGCAATTATTGAAGATGTACCTGTATATCCAGGTTGTAAGGGAAACAAATCCGAATTAAGAGCTTGTTTGCAAGAACAAATTACAAAACACGTTAACAGAAAATTTAATGCAGATTTAGCTTCAGATTTAGGGCTTTCTCCTGGTGTTAAACGTATTTTTGTTGTGTTTAAAATAGATAAAACAGGTAATATTACAGATGTAATGGCACGTGCGCCTCACAAAAGGTTACAAGAAGAAGCCATTAGAGTTGTAAATTCATTACCAAAAATGACACCTGGTAAACAAAGAGGAAGACCAGTAGGTGTAAAATATAGCTTACCTATCGCTTTTAAAGTTGAATAGTAAATAGATATTTATAAAATACAAAAGCCATCTTTTAAAAGATGGCTTTTTTTATGCAGAAAATTGATTTTAATTGTCATTTAGAATGTTTTTCTATATTTGTTAAAAGGGATATTTTATAAAACGGGTAAGGTAATAAGTTTATCATTTAACAAAAAGAATAAATTTTAATCAGCATCTAACCGTTTAAAAAGAATAACAGAGACATATGAAAAATTATTTTATAGTTACTTGCATTATTTTAAGTTGTCATTTTTTAAGTGCACAATCTTTTGAAAAAGATTCAATTACAAGAACGGCATCAATAGTATACATAATTAATGGAAATAAAGTTTCGTTTAATCCCGAAACTCCAGAATTAAATCAAATTGCTGGTGCTCCAAAAGCATTTTATACTTACTACTGGGAATTTGGAGATGGAAACTATAGTTTTCAAAAGGATCCAACGCATGTATACAAAGATAAGGGCAATTATACTACACAACTTTCGGTTACTAATAATTATGACGATGGAAAACCTCCAAAAACAAGACCAAAAGATGTTAGCATAACAAAGGTAAATAAAAATACGGATTTAAATCAAAATCAATATTTGATAGCCAATCATAATGGTTTTAGGTTGCAAACAAATAGAGAACCTATGCCTGAAGAAGAAATGCAATTTATTGTAAGTTATGGCAACACTAAAAATTATGCAACAAATGGTAAACTGTACTTGTTTTTTAATGAAACTAAATATAAAGACAAAAACTTTGATTTAGTTGATGTGCGTCTGCATAATAACGAACAAGAAATTTCTGAAGAAATTATAGTCGTTAACAATCGATACATTTCAAAAGAGGAATTGATTCAGACAACTGGAGTTAGTACTTTTTTAGATGAAAAATTGTTTGTGACTGATACATTAAAACAAAACTTACCACTTACTTTAGAAGAAGCAAAAGCATCTTATCAAGATGTAAAAGTGTATGATTTTAATGAAATGCAACCTAATGAAGAGCGTAATATGTTTTTTACATTTAAAACTACACCAGAAATGTTGAAAGATACAAGTGCTGTAATTTCTATAAGAAGTATCTATGTTCCTGAAAGAGGTAATGATGCGCACAAAGTGTTAACCAAAGAAATGGAAATTGTAACTTCACACGACCCAAACAAAATGGCAGTTTACGACACACGTTTAAATTATAGATTGGTGCGTTTTAAGAAATTAAAATATAAAGTACGATTTCAGAATGATGGAGAAGGTCCTGCTAGACTTATAAAACTAAATGTTGATGTTCCTGAAATGTTAGATAAATCTACTTTAGAAGTGTTAGATATGTATCCAAAATGTAAAATTTGCCCAGAAGAAGAAGTTCAATACAGTTGTTTGGATACGATTATTACGAAGGATCAAATTTCATTTCAGTTTAAAAATATCTATTTACCTGGAACTGCTCAAAAAGGAGTACAAGATAAAGATTCAACCAAAGGATTTGTAAAATATACGTTAAAGTTTGGAAAGAATTTTCATAAAGTAAAATCTAAAAGTAAAACAGCAATTATATTCGATAAAAATGAACCAATTATTACCAATACTTCTACATCGAGATTTAAACCAGGAATTTCAATTGGCGTAAAAGCGGGCTATAATAGCTTTCCAGATTTAAAAGGCTCTAAAAGTTATTTTATCGGCGCTACAATTTCACCTTATAAATCGTATAAAAAGTATTTACAAGCTGAAATTATGATGAGTACTCATGAGTTTTTAGATTTTAAAACTATCTCTAAACCTATTGGTATGCTTGAATTACCCGGAACATTTGTTGATAGTGCAATAAAAATGGAAGATAAAAATTTAACAACAACAAAGTTAAATATTGATGTTGTTCCAATTTCTTTTAGATACAATTTAAATGGAGTTATTGGATTAGGAATTGGCCCACAGATTTCTTTAGATGTTTCTAATGAATTAGAAACTACAACTTCAACAGAATATTTTACTTATTTTAACAATCGTGTAGGTAAACTTATTGAAGGAGCTTCTTCAACAACAACCATGGTCGAAAATAAGCCTTTTACAGATATTAAATACGGTATTTTTGGTGATATTACTATTGGAGCTTCCAGAATAGGACCAAGTATTGGAGCACGTTATATTTATAATTTGAATGAACCAAGCGCCCAACTTCATTTGTATGCCATTTGGAAAATTTAAGACTATAAAATGATAAAAAAGGGACTATTTTTTCTAATCATTTTTTGTAATTTTTTAGTTTCAGCACAGCAAGAAAATAATGCCTTTATTTCAACTATTAACACCTTAAAAGAACAAGATAATTATTCGGAATTTATTTATGTACATTTAGACGAGTTTGAGAAAAGTCCTACTGCTAAAAATTTAGAAATTTTTGAAAATTTGGTAACAACTTTATGGAGGAATCCAATAAATAAAAAAGAATATACAGCACAACTTTATTTTTATATTAATTATGCATATCAATTAAAGCAACTAGGGTTTATAAATAGGTCTGTAAGTTATTATGAAAAAGGGTTTGCGTATTATAAAAAACATGAACTAAACTATAATATTATAGAATATTGCCTTAAACCATTGGCCAATAATTACACGCGACTTGGTGATGCTGATAGTGCAGAAGATATTATTAAAGTTACTATTGAACAGGCAGTTGTAGAAAAAAATAAAGAGCAAATTACATCAGGTTATTTAAATTTAGCTGTTGTTTACAGAACAAAAGGCGATTATTTAACAGCTGTAAATTATTTAGAGTTAGGATTAGAAAATACGAAATCAAATCATCAGAAAGCTAAAATTTATTCCGATTTGGCCATTAATTATTTGTTGTTAGAAGCTGTTGAAAAGGTTGAGTATTATGTTAGTATATCTAACACATTAAATTTGAATACTGATGTGTCAATTTTAGCACGAAATTTCAACACTTTGGGAAGTTGTTTTCTTCTGAAAAGAGATTTTAAGAATGCATTAATTGAATTTAATAAAGCCTTAAAGTTCACCAAAACTGCATTTGGAAACAATGATAGGGAAGTTGCTAAAATTTACAATCAAATTGCTGAGGTTTACAGACTTCAAAACGATGGTGAAAAAGCTTTAGAAACGTATCAAAAGGCGTTAACTACTTTGTTGCCAAGATATGCTCCAAATAATGAGTTTGAGAACCCAGAAAGTGTGTTTTTTTATCCTGAAAATACCTTAAAACAGTCGTTAGATGGTAGAGCAGCTGTTTTAACTCAAACAAATAATCTTGAAGCTGCATTAAAAAACTATGAGTTGTCTTTTTTGGTTGAAGATGAGCTTAAAAATACATATTTAAGTCAGAATTCAAAATTAGCGCAACAACAAGAAAATAGAAGTAGAAGCGAAAACTGTATAGCGTTGTGTTATATGTTATTTGAGCAAACAAAAGCTACTAAATGGATAGAAAAAGCATTTGGATTTGCCGAATTGACAAAAGCTTCAATTTTATTAGAAAATAAAAAAGCTTTAGTTGCTAAATCGACTATTAAAAATGATAGTTTATTTATAAAAGAAAAAGCATTGTCATTAAAAAAAACACAATTAAATACAAGTATTACAATAGAACAATTGAAAAATGAGTACGCAAATGTAGGTATATTGGCATCATTAATTAAAGAACGCATGCAGGTTGTTCAGGAAATAAAATTAGTAAATCAAGAAATTGAATTAAAATACCCAAATTTAAAGTCAGACTTAAGTAATATAGTTCCAGTCGAAACAATTCAAAAAGATGTTTTAGCTAATAACGAATTGTTACTAGAGTTTTTTGATGGAGCAACCCATTTGTATATTTTTTCAATTTCAAAAAACAGTCCAATTTCTGTAAATCGAATAGAGAAAACAACTAAATTTAATGAAGAACTTGTAAAGTTTTTGACATTATTTTCAGATGCTAGAGGTTCAGCTATTCAGAATAACATACAGGAATATAAAACATTAGCCTTTAGTTTATTCAAAGGTTTATTTAATAAAGATTTACATAAAAATATAATAATAATACCAGACGGATTATTTTCTTTTTTGCCTTTTGACGCACTATTAACAGCAGAAACAACAATTAATAATTTCGAAAAGTTACCTTATTTAATACATAAAACTAACATAAGTTATGGTTATTCAGCTTCAATTTTATGGACCGATTCTAAAAAGAGTATTAAAAAAAATGATAAAGTTTTAGGTTTTTTTCCCGTATTTAAAAACAATCATAGAAATTTAGCAGAACTAAGTTATACTGCTCAAGAGGCAGAGAGTTTAAAAAATGAATTTAACGGAAGTTTTTTAATTGCTGAAGTTGCTACTAAAAATACGTTTATTAATTCAAAGCAAGACTTTTCAATTTTGCACCTTTCAACACACGCTAACGCAGGTGATTTTTATAGACCACCAGCCATTGAGTTTTTTAATGAATCGTTGTACTTGTCGGAAATTTATGGATATAATTTAAAGTATGATTTAGTTGTGTTAAGTGCTTGTGAAACTGGAGTAGGAACCTTAAGAAAAGGAGCAGGTGTTTTAAGTTTAGCGAGAGGGTTTTCATTTGCAGGTGTAAAAAATTTAATTGTTTCACTTTGGAAGGTTAACGATAAATCCACCGAAAATTTAATGGCAGGTTTTTATAAAAATTATAAAAAAACAGGAAGTAAAGCAAATGCATTATATAAGTCAAAGTTGAAATATTTAGAAGATGCTTCTATTCCAGCTATAAAAAAATCGCCTTATTATTGGGCAAGTTTTATTTATTTTGGTGAAGTAACAAGTGTTGAAAACAATAATTATGTTTATTGGTGGATTTTTAGTGTAATAATTGCCTTATTGGGTATACTTATCTTTATTAAAAATAGTAGATTTGGGTTAAATAAATAATATATGAAATTAAAAAATATTCTTTTAAGAAAGGGCTTTGTTAAGATTAAATTAAAGAAAATAAATACTAATCATTTTGAAATTAAAGCAACTTTAAACGGTAAAAAAGGACGTTTTATTTTAGATACTGGAGCCTCAAATTCTTGTTTGGATATTACTTTAGCAGATCCATATAATTTAAAAGTTGAAGATTCAGAAACAAAAGCAGCCGGAGCAGGCGCTATTGGTATGGAAACCAAAATTGCAGTTAATAATACTATTAAATTTAAAGATTGGAAATACAAAAATTTTAATGTAGTGTTGCTAGACTTAACCCACGTAAATACTGCTTTAACCGAACACAATGCAAAAGCTGTCCACGGAATTATAGGTGCAGATATTTTGGAAAAAGGAGAAGCAATAATAGATTACAAAAAGAAATGTGTTTATTTAAAAAAGCTAGTTTTTAAGTTTTAATAATTAGCTTAATATTGAACTAGTTACTAAGCTTTCAACTTTGCTCAAGATAAACTAAAGTTGAAATATTGATTTAAAATTTCATTATGTTTAGTCCCAATTTTTTATAGTATTCTAGATAATTTTAGTACAATAAATTAATTTTTTTTATAAAAAAATAAACTTCAGGCAACCTTTTGCACACAATTTGCGTCTTTATAATAAGAACACCAATTTAATCTGAATTTTTTAAAGAATTAGGCTGGTAAAAAACAACCGTTCAAAATTGTGAAAATTATTCAATTATTTAAAAACGAAGAAAAGCTTATTAAAAAAGCGATTCAAAACAACCGAGATGCACAACAACGACTTTATTATTTGTATGCTCCAAAAATGCTAAGTATTTGCAGGTATTATATTAAAGATATTCAGTTTGCAGAGGAGGTAATGTTAAACGGATTTTTAAAAGTATTTACCAATTTAAATAAATTCGAAAATAAAGGGAGTTTTGAAGGTTGGATTCGGAGGATTATGATACGGGAATCTATTTCTTTTTTAAGAAAAAAACAGCATATAGAATTTGTTTCTGATGAATCTGAATTTAGTGATAATGCTATAAATACGATCTATTCTGATATGGATGTTGCTCAAATTCAGCAATTAATAGATTTACTTCCAGATGGTTATAGGATAGTTTTTATAATGTATGCTATTGAAGGATATAAGCATCAAGAAATTGCGGCATTATTAAATATTACTGAAGGAACGTCAAAATCTCAACTATACAAAGCTCGAAAAATCCTTCAGAAAAAAATTATTAAACTAAATAAAACAAGCAATGGAACCTTATAAATTTGAAGAGAATATAAAAGAGAAGCTTGAAAAACGCACTATTAATCCTACTAAAAATTCTTGGGATAAATTAGCTAATTCTTTAGATTCTAAAAATGAAAGAAAAGGAAGAAAAGTTTGGTATATATTAGGTGTTGCTGCAAGTATTGTTGGTGTATTATTTTTGGTTTCAACATTTTTTAAAAAAGATATCGAAAAAACGACACCAATAATTGTAGACAGTCCAATTCCTGAAAAAGAAGCTGCAACTAAAGTAATTGTGGTTGAAACAAATTCACTAGAAAATGACACATTAAATAGTATAAAAACTAACGATGATGCATCAAGTTTGGTTGTAGATAGTCCAAAAATATTACTTTCTAAAAGCAAAAATCCTTCTGATGAAATTTTAGAAACTACAAAAACACCTGTAACTAATACTTTAGACAAAATAGCTGTAATAAAAAATGAGGATAGTAAAAAAGATAATGCAAAAACAACGGTAGAAGATCAAGAAATAACAGCGCTAATTCTTCAGATTGAAACGTTAAAATCTGAACATTTAACAGTAACTGATACCGATATTGATGCACTTTTAAAAGATGCCCAAAATACCTTGGCTTTAGAAAAATTATTTGAAGATAATGCCAAAACAGTAGATGCTTATAAATTACTTCAAGACGTTGAAGCAGATTTAGATAAATCTATTAGAGTTAAGTTTTTAGAAACTTTAAAATTAAATTTTGAAAATATTAAAACTGCAATTGCACAACGTAACAATTAATAAGTAAAAGTTAAAACTAAAAAAAACACCATGCAAAATATAACTAAATATGTACTTTTTATAGTCCTTGTGTTAACCACACAATTTATACAAGCTCAAGAAGCTAATAATAGTGTTAGAATTAAAATATTAAAAGAACAAAAAGATAAAATTACTACAGAAGAACGCGATTTTTTAAAAACAGAAGTAGCCACTATTTTAGAACGTTTAAAAAATGGAGAAATTACCGAACAAAAGGCAGATTCGCTTAAAAAGGCAGCTGCTAGAAAGCGGGCTTTAAATATAGAAAATAGAACAGCTATTTTAACTAATAAAATTTCCCTTTTAGAACGTAACGATAAAGGATACTATGCTAATGATGGAGCAACATCTAACGAAGGAATTAGTGTTGCTAGAAATGGAACTTTTGTAGAAATTAAATCAAAAGAAAACAACCAAATAAAGCGATACGACCGAAGAACATATAATGAAATAGTTGTGGCTATTGGTTTAAACAATGCTATAATTGAAGGTGAAGCGTTTGATGATTCACCCTATAAGTATCTAGGTTCTCGTTTTTTTGAACTTGGTTGGGCTTGGAAAACTAGAGTGTTTAAAAACACAAACTTTATGCGTTTTAAATATGGTTTTTCGCTACAATTTAATGGTTTAAAACCTAACAATAATATGTATTTTGTTCAAAATGGTGATGAAACTTCTCTTGAAATTTTTGACGGAAATTTAAAAAAATCAAAACTAAATATTACCAATTTGGTAATGCCTATTCATTTTGAGTTTGGTTCATCTAAAAAAACAGTAAATAACGATACATATTTCAGGTACAGTACTTACAATCAGTTTAAATTTGGAATTGGAGGTTATGCAGGATTTAATATTGGAACCCGACAAAAATTAAAATATACAATTGATGGAGATAAGGGAAAAGATAAGATTAAGCAAAGTTATAATGCTAGCAATTTAGTTTATGGATTAAGTTCTTATGTTGCGTTTGGAAGTGCAGCAGTATATGTAAAATACGATTTATCTCCTATTTTTAAAGACCAATTAATTAAACAAAACAACGTTTCATTAGGTGTTAGATTTGATATGGAGTAGTATACTATTAAAAATAGCCTAACATAATTTTAGGCTATTCTATTTTAGAAACTGATTTTTAACTATTAACTTTTTTTGTATTAAATCGCCAAGTTAAAATTCCACCAGCTAAAGAAGTATTCTCTTTTAAACAGTTTCCGTAATAGAGATTTAAGTATAAATTTTTCTTTAATGTATGAGACAAACCACCAGTAATAAAGTTTGAAGCAATTTTATCTGAAATCAATTCGGCAGAACTTTCAATAAAAAGTTGAAATTTAGAAGAAACATTATAGCCTAAATTAACTACAACTTGTTTTATGTCAGATCTTTCTGGTATTATTTTATATTTTAAGTTGTAATTTATATTAAAATCTTGATATATTTTATTCGAAAAATTGAGAGAAACAAGATGAGATGTTTTTCCAACTGTATTTTCTTTAAATGGGATTATAGATCTATATGTAAAAGAAATTTCTGGTATTGCATTTTGTTGTTTTATTAAGTTTATAAGTACTCCAACTTGTGTCATATTCATATAATGATTTGTCTGGATATTATTGTTGTTATAAATCTGTTCTAAGGTAAATGGGGTAACAAGTTGTAGTTCAACTCTATCGGATAGACCAAACCTAAACAAAGCACTTGGTAAAGACCAATATACTACCTTTTCTAAGTTTTGATGTTGAATAGTTTGATCTGAATAAAGTTCTATTTGAAAAATATCTTTTTCAACTTTATTAGAATAAATAACAGTTTGCCCTTGTGATTTAAAAGATATTAAATTTGTTATTAGTAAAAAGAATAGTATTATTTTTCTCATTTTTATTTCAATTAAAACATAAGTGTAAAACTATATTTATCATGTTTCTTAAATCATGATAATTATCAATAATTAAAGAAAGAGGTAATAAAAAAATAATAAATGAGAAAATAATACTTTAAACACGTATTTTTTAATGGATGTGTATTTTGAGTTAATTTTTAGCCAAGTTTTGTTTGTTTTTTTGAGTGTTTAATGCATAAGTTAATATACCACCAACATAAAACAGACTGTGGTTAATACCGTTTGCAACGGACAAATCAAAAGTTAGTTGTTTATTAAAATTGCAACCAACACCAGAAACAATATTTACCGAAGAAAATTCATTATTTGCAAAATCTCCAAAAGTTTCCATAAAAAAGTGATATTTTGAACTAGCATCAAAATTAAGGTTTACAATATAAAATGCAGACTTTGAATTATCAGTTTCAACGGCGTAACCAATATTGTAAGTAAGTAAAAATTTTTCAGAGAGAGAGTTGGCTAAGTTTAACGAAATTATATAACCAATTTTAGCGTCTTTAAATTTAGAGTCGGTTGGCAAAATGGATCGTAACATAATTGATGCTTCTGGAAATATATGTTCTTGTTTCCAAAGGTTTAATGAAAGTCCAAATTGAATATCATCAAACTTGTTTAAAGAATGAACTAGATGATCGTTTTCCCAAAGTTCTTCTTTTATGATAGGAGTGTTTAATTGAAGTTCTAAACCATTTATAACACCAAATCGGAATAAAGCACTTGGGATACTCCAAGATTTCATTGTTTCATCATCTTCTTTTTGAACTGTATAAACGGATTCTAACTCTATTTGAAAAATATTTTTAGCGATAGTTGAAGAAGCTTCTGCGGTTTGAGCAGACGTATTTTGGTAAATTAAAAATAATAACATACCAATTAGGGGTTGCAATAGTTTTCTCATTTCAGATGTAATAACTTTTCGCAAAGTTATTCTTATTAAGTCTAAATAAAAATGATTTTGATCATAAAACAAAAAAGCCGAACTATTGCTCGGCTTTAAAATTTATATTGAATAAGAAGTTACAATTCCAATGCTTTTTTAGGATTGTTATCCATTAATAGTTCAATTGGATTTTCTAAAGCTTCTTTAACAGCAACTAAAAATCCAACAGATTCTCTTCCATCAATAATTCTATGATCGTAAGATAGTGCCACATACATAATTGGTCTTATAACAACTTCACCATTAACAGCAACTGGGCGCTCTACAATATTATGCATTCCTAAAATTCCACTTTGAGGAGGATTAATAATAGGAGTTGATAGCATAGAACCAAAAACACCACCGTTTGTAATAGTAAATGTTCCTCCAGTCATTTCATCAACAGTAATTTGTCCATCTCTGGCTCTTATTGCCAAACGTTTAACTTCATTTTCTACACCTCTAAAGCTTAAATTTTCAGCATTTCTAATAACTGGAACCATCAATCCTTTTGGACCGGAAACGGCTATTGAAATATCTTGAAAATCGTGTGAAACTTTATAATCTCCATCTAACATAGAATTTACATCAGGATACATTTTTAGAGCTCTAACAACAGCTAATGTAAAGAAACTCATAAATCCTAAACCAACGCCGTGCTTAGCTTTAAAATCTTCTTTAAATTCTTTACGTAGATCAAAAATTGGTTTCATATCTACTTCGTTAAAAGTAGTAAGCATTGCAGTTTCATTTTTAACAGCAACTAAACGTTCTGCTACTTTTCTACGTAACATAGAAAGTTTGCTTTTTTCCGAGCCACGAGAACCACCTGCAGGAGTTCCCATACTTGGTACAGCTTTTACCGCATCGTTTTTTGTAATTCTACCATCTTTTCCTGTTCCTTTAATTTCTGAAGTAGAAATACCTTTTTCAGCTAATACCTTTTTAGCTGCAGGAGAAGCAGCACCACTAGCATACGTAGTTTTAACTTCTTTAGATTCAGCTTCAACTTTGGTAGTTTCAGTTTTAACTATAGGTTTTGTTTCTGTTGCTGAGCCTTCAGGTTTTTTGGCATCCATATCAATTAAGCAAACGATTGCTCCAACTTCTACAGCATCACCTTCTTCAGCTTTTAAAGTTATAATTCCACTTTCCTCAGCAGGTAATTCTAGGGTTGCTTTATCTGAATCTACTTCAGCAATTGGTTGATCTTTTTCAACATAATCACCATCTTCAACAAGCCAAGCTGCAATTTCTACTTCTGTGATTGATTCTCCCGGAGAGGGAACTTTCATTTCTAAAATCATGTTGTTAATTTTTAGTCTTTTATTGACGATTTTTTTATTCGTTAGTTTGAAAAATTTTATCTATTATTCTTTGATGTCTTCTTTTAAAACGCGCTGCTGAACCAGCTGCTGGTACAGCATAAAATGGTTGTGAAGCCACTTCTAAATGCACTAATCGGAAACGTTGTAGCATATAACTCCAAGCACCCATATTTTCTGGTTCTTCTTGTGCCCAAACATAGTTTTTTACGTTTGTATATTTATCAATTATCTGTTGTAATTTATCTAAATGTAGTGGAAACAGTTGTTCAATTCTTACAAAAGCAACGTCGTTTCTTTCTAAAGCTGCTCTTTCTGCTATTAAATCGTAATAAAACTTACCAGTACAAAATACTAATTTAGTTACATTCTCTGGCGCTATATTGTCATCTATAACTTCTTGAAAACTTCCATTTGAGAATTCATCTATGGTAGAAGTAACTAAAGGATGACGCAATAAACTTTTTGGAGTAAATACAATAAGAGGTTTTCTGTATTTACGTTTCATTTGACGACGTAATAGATGGTAAAAATTAGCAGGTGTTGTACAATCTGCAACAATCATATTATCTGTGGCACAAAGTTGTAAAAAACGTTCCATACGTGCAGATGAATGCTCAGAACCTTGACCTTCGTAGCCGTGAGGTAATAAAACTACAATACCATTTTGGAGTTTCCATTTATCTTCAGCAGCCGATAAGTATTGATCGAAAATAATTTGAGCACCGTTGCTAAAGTCTCCAAATTGAGCTTCCCAGATAGTTAATGTATTTGGGTTTGCCATGGCATATCCATAATCAAAACCTAAAACGCCATATTCCGATAACAATGAATTGTAAATATACATTTGTCCTTGCTTATCGCTAATGGTGTTCAATAAATTTATTCTTTCTTCAGAAATTTCATCACGTAAAATTGCATGGCGGTGACTAAATGTACCACGTTCTACATCTTGACCAGAAATACGAATATCAAAACCTTCTTCGAGTAAACTTCCGTAAGCTAAGGTTTCGCCCATTCCCCAATCAATTTTATTAGTTTCAAAAACCATTTTATTTCTATCTCTAAGAATACGCTCAGCTTTTCTTAAAAATTTAACACCTTCTGGAACGGTAGAAACTATTTTTGAAATTTCTTGTAATTTTGTTTTAGGATAACCTGTTTTTTCAGAAATAAGCATTGCATCTGCTCTGTGTCTGGTAAAATCTTTCCAGGTATCTTGCATAAATTCACTAACTTTAGAAGTTTCAGCTTGTTTAGAAATTTGATATTCTTCTTCTAATAAGTTTTTAAATTCTGTAATAATTTTATTTAAATAAGTTTCATCAATAGTACCTTCAGCAATTAATTTTTCTGCATAAATATCTCTTGGATTTTTATGTTTAGCAATAGCTTTGTATAAATTTGGTTGCGTAAAACGAGGTTCGTCACCTTCGTTATGTCCATATTTTCTGTATCCTAGTAAATCTATAAAAATGTCGCGTTTAAATTTCATTCTAAAATCTAAGGCCATTTCTATAGCGTGTACTACAGCTTCAACATCATCGGCATTTACGTGTAATACTGGAGATAAGGTTACTTTTGCAACATCGGTACAATAGGTGCTAGATCTACCATCTAAATAATTTGTGGTAAAACCAATTTGATTGTTAATTACAATATGAATAGTTCCACCTGTAGAATACCCAGGTAATTTACTCATTTGTGTTACTTCATATACTAAACCTTGTCCGGCAATTGCAGCATCTCCGTGTACAATAATTGGAAGTATTTTTGAATTATTTCCATTATAAATCTTGTCGATTTTAGCTCTAGCAATACCTTCCACAATTGGCCCAACGGTTTCTAAGTGTGAAGGGTTTGGAACTAGATTCATTTTTAGTTCCTTATTATTTTTTAATGTTTTATTAATGGTTAAGCCTAAATGATATTTAACATCGCCATCAATAGATTCATCTTCAAAATCTTTACCTTCAAATTCACTAAATATATCTCGAATTGGTTTTCTAAAAATATTTGCAAGTGTATTTAAACGCCCTCTATGTGCCATACCTAGTACAAACTCATCTACATCGTATGTTTCGGCAGCATTTCTAATAACAGAACCTATTGCTGGTATTAAAGTTTCTCCACCTTCTAAAGAAAAACGTTTTTGACCAACATATTTGGTTTGTAAAAAGTTTTCAAAAGTAACAGCCTGATTTAATTTTTGAAGAATGTATTTTTTAGAATCAGTAGAATAATTTGGATGATTAGAGTTTCTGTTTAATTGTTTCTGAAGCCATTTTATCTCTTCTGGATTTCTAATGTACATATATTCTACACCAATAGAATCACAATAAATGGTTTTAAGGTGTTTTATAATGTTACGAAGCGTGTTTTTACCAGACCCAATCATTCCACCAGCATCAAAGACAGTCTCTAAATCGTTTTCGGAAAGACCGAAATTTTCGATATCTAGCGTAGGACTATATTGTCTACGATCTCTTACTGGGTTTGTTTTAGTAAACAAATGACCACGTGTTCTGTAACCATTTATTAAATCAATTACTTTGAACTCTTTAAATACATTGTCAGGAATTTGAATTTCAGCATCTTTTAATGAGTAGTTTTCATTTGCAAAATCATATCCTTGAAAGAAACTTCTCCAACTTGCCTCTACACTATCTGGACTTATTAAATACTTATTGTATAAATCGGCTATAAATTCTGTATGTACAGCATTTAAAAATGAAAATTTATCCATATTTTATGTTAGTAGTCTATGTTTTAGTTATCTGGACAAAAATACAAATTTTACCAAAACAACCATTTTAAATAAGCTATTTTATCTATTATTGTATTTTTGACAAAAATTAAGGAAATCCTTGATAAAAGTGATTTTTAAGTTGTTTTTTTTATGATTAATAAATAAAAGTAGTAAAAAATCACTTTTTTATGAATTGCTAAAAAATTAATTTACAAGTGTTTATAATTTAGGTTTTGAATAAGTAAAAAAAAAGTGCATTTTTTTTAAAAAAAGATTGTAAAAATAAGAAAAGCTTGTATATTTGCACTCGCAAAAGCAAATTGCATTCCTCCTTAGCTCAGTTGGTTAGAGCATCTGACTGTTAATCAGAGGGTCCTTGGTTCGAGCCCAAGAGGGGGAGCAAAATACGAAGCCTGCATTTTTATGCAGGCTTTTTTGTAAAATAAACCTACGTTTTACTAATTTATGAAATATAGTGTCTTAGCTTTTTTTATGTTTTTTTCTTCAGTTATGTTATGTCAAGAAATTGGTAGTATTGAAGAAGGAAAACACTTTATAAAACTTAACAAATTAGATAATGTATTCTTAATCAGGTACTCAGACGTTGAATCTCAAAATTTTGAAAATGAGCATTCTTTCTCTTTTGCTGATAAAAATAATTTTTACTCTATAATAATTAATGGTTTTAAAAATAGTAAAAGTCATCAAATTATACTCCAAACGGGTAACGATACCATTGTAAAACTTAATTACAAGGTTGTTAAAAATGAATTGATGCTTTATGTCTACCAGAACAATCTTAAAAAAAGCACAACAGGAAGAAGCACCTTCTTTTCAAAAAAACAAATTATTAACCTTTTTGGAAAACAGGAGGAAGTTTAGAACAATTACTTTTTTAATTTTCAAAATTGCTTTAATTTTTCCTTAGGTTATAATATTAATTCATACAGTTTTTTAAGGAAACAGGTTGCATAATAGGCAAGTATAGAGAGATGAATTTATAAAACAATTACCAAATTATTTACGGAATCTATTATTTGCTAAAATTGTTAAATATGTGTTAAAATAGTACTTTGTTATGCATAGTAATGTAACAATATAATTTTAGAGACGTCATTTACATATACTAACAATTAAAATTTATTATTATGACAACTTTAAGCAAATCAAGATTTAATTCATCAAGCTTTTCAAATACTAAAAGAGCAAGTTGGGGAAATTATAGAAGATATAGTTTATAAACAAAGTAAAACGTACAATTATGAAAAAAATAAAATTATTAGCTTTAGCATTATTTATTGGAACAGTAGGTTTATTTGCAAACAACATTAATTCAGATGATTCTGTATATAAAATGAGAGACCAAATTATAGAACTGATGGATACTCCAAACTTCACTGTTAATAAAGAAATTACAGTAAAAATTACATTTACGTTTAGTTCAAAAGGAGAAGTAATTGTGTTAAATGTAGATTCAAAAGACTCAGATGTATTAAATTATATTCGAAAAAATTTAAATCAAAAAGTAATATCAAATCCTGGGGAACAGTTTAAACAATATACTCTTCCATTGACTATAAAAAAATAAATTATCAATCTATTTAATTAAACCACCTCATTAAAATGAAGTGGTTTTTACTTTATTTAAATACTTTCTACAATTAAATATTGTTATTCCCTAAAAAAGAAACTGTAGTGTATACTCTATTTATACAATACATATTTTTATGTGGATACTATAAAAGGAAGAATGTTAGAGAGTGAAGAACTTAAAGGATTCAAAATTAAAGCAAAAGAGAGAAGTAATTTATTTACTACGGCACTTAGAAATTATGAGATGTAACAAAAAAATCCATCTTCAGTCTTAGCATTATAAACAGAAAATATATATAAATGTCAATTTTAGTAGTAGGAGCAAGTGGAGCAACAGGAAGAAAACTTATTGAACAACTTTTAAGTCAGGATCAAAAGATTAAGATAATTGTAAGATCTATTGAAAAAATTCCTGAATCTTGGAAGAACAATACTAACCTAAAAATTATAGTTGCAAGTGTCTTAAATTTAA
>Ga0193954_1000039_pt1 | contig 65081 bp, 65 predicted proteins | sample BB_5_MG_FD_140340 | JGI IMG/M metagenome (GOLD analysis project Ga0193954, IMG submission 140340) | Microbial mat bacterial communities from the Broadkill River, Lewes, Delaware, United States - BB_5_MG | ecosystem: Environmental > Aquatic > Freshwater > River > Microbial mats | place: USA...
AAAAAGTTTTTTGTTGTTTGGTGGTAAATAAAATTATTCAAAAATTTCGTCTGGATTTTTAAAGGCTTTAAATTCTATCGGATTTCCACTAAAATCTTCAACAAACATAGTTAGCTGTTCTCCTTTTAAATCTTTATACCTAGTTTGCGGTTTTACAATAAACTTACATGCAGCTTTTTCTAGTTTAGTTTTCACATCTTCAAACTGATTTATAGTTAAAATACAACCAAAATGAGGTATTGGAACTTTAACGCCATCAACAGTTCCACAATAATCAGGTGTTGGAATATTATTACTAACATGCGCAGAGAGTTGATTTCCAAAAAAATCAAAATCAATCCAATTTTTTGTAAATCTACCTTGCTCACAACCTAAAATAGTGATGTAAAAATCTTTAGTAGATTGTATATCTTTTACTTTAAAAGCATAATGAAACGACTGCATAATCAACTCATTTTTAGTTATTAAAATTCAATTATTAAAAATAATAAATCTTAAAATAAGAACCGCTAATTTTAGCTTTTTTTGAAGAAAAAAGAAATTCTTATTTATAAAATAGATTCAGTATTTTTGCAAGCCTACTATTTATAAATAATACATGCTAAATTACACTACATACAAACATAAAACGTCTAAAGATTGGGTAACTTTTGTTCATGGAGCTGGAGGAAGCTCCTCTATTTGGTTTAAACAAATTAGAAGTTTTAGTGCTATGTTTAATGTTTTAATTTTAGATTTAAGAGGTCATGGAAACAGTAAAAAAGTTCTACAAGAAGCTTTTAAAGAGAAATATACCTTTGATGCTATTACACACGATATTGTTGAAGTAATTGATCATTTAAAAATTAAAACATCTCATTTTGCTGGAATTTCTTTAGGTACTATTTTAATTAGAAATTTAGCTGAAAAACATCCTGATCGTGTAAAAAGTATGATTATGGGAGGAGCAATTATGAAACTCAACCTAAAATCTCAATTTTTAATGCGTGTTGGAGTACTTTTTAAATCGGTTGTTCCATATTTGGTATTATATAAGTTGTTTGCATTTATTATAATGCCGAGAAAAAATCATAAAAAATCGCGTTTAATTTTTGTAAACGAAGCTAAAAAATTATACCAAAAAGAATTTGTTAGGTGGTTTAAATTAACTTCAGAAATTAATCCTTTATTACATTTCTTTAGAACAAAGGATATTAAAATTCCTACATTTTATATTATGGGTGAAGAAGATCATTTGTTTTTACCTTCTATAAAAAAAGTAGTAGAAACACATTTAAAATCTACCTTATTTATAATAGAAAATTGCGGTCATGTAGTAAATATTGAGCAAGCCCAAATATTCAACCAGAAATCAATTCAATTTATTAAGAATCAGTAAATCTACTATTTAGGCCATTTTATAGTATCATCGTCTATAAATAACGGAGACCATTGTATTTCGTCTAAAATACCGTTTGCTAACCAAAAATTGATAGATTTTGAATCAATTTCAATTACTTTATGGTCTTCATTATCATCTTCTGAACAATCTTCAACATAAACTTCACCTAAATCAATCTCATCTAACTGATCAACTAACTTTTTTTCATTTAAACCTATTAACGAAACCTCTTCTAATTCATAAAAATCGGAGCTAACAGAAAACATCATTAGTTTCCAATTTTCAGCTTCATCAAAACTAATAGATAAAAACAATTCGTCATATTCCCAAGATTCAGTAGCATCGTTAGATGCTTCAGAATGTGAATATTTATCAATAAAAGTAGGTTCTCCAAGTAATTCTTTAACTTGATCTCTAGACATTCCAAATTTTAGAAATCCAAGTCCAATACCAGGTTTAATTTCTCTTAATTCTTTTAACATTATAAAAATTTAATTAATAATTGTATCGCAAATATAATTTATTATCGCACATAATTTTAAAATAAAAAATCGATTATTTAGTATTATACTATCATTTTGCTAGTTTCTTTAACGCAACCCATTGCCTAAACATATCTCTAGCATCTGTTGCCGGATATCCAACTACTTTTTTACCAGCAGGAATATCGTTCATAACTCCAGAACCTCCACCAACAACAGCTCCCGAACCAATAGTTACGTGGTCTTTTATTGAAGAAGCTCCTCCAATAATAACGCCATCTCCTAAGGTAACAGAGCCCGCTAAACCACTGCTACCTGCCATTATACAAGAGCGACCTAAAACACAATTATGAGCAATTTGCACCAAATTATCAATTTTACAGCCATCTCCAATAATTGTAGCACTAAATTTAGCGCGATCAACGGATGAATTTGCACCAATCTCAACATTATTTCCAATTATAACATTACCTATATGAGGTGTTTTTACCAAACCACTACCATCATCATTTGGTCTATATCCAAAACCATCTGCACCAATACTTACGTTAGAATGAAAAATACAATCATTTCCAATTTCGGTACGCTCACGAATAACAGTTCCAGACCAAATTACCGTCCTATCTCCAAGTAAAACATCATCAAAAATTGTAACATTTGGATATAACTGTACATCATCTCCTATTTCAACATCTTTTCCTACATAACAATTTGCCCCAATTTTACAGTTTTTCCCAATTTTTGCAGTTTCGTGTATTACAGCAGTTGGGTGTAAATCAACATCAAATTGCGGAAGGTTGGGTGTGAAAATTTCTAACAATTTTGCCATTGCTAAATCAGCATCTTTAACTTTTATGATTGCTCTATTTTCATAAGCTTCAACCACCAAATTGGCACTTACTATTACTGCACAAGCTTTTGATGTTTCCCATAAATGGACATACTTTTTACTTCCAATAAAACTAATTTGATTTTCAGTTGCTTTTGCTAAGTGTTCTGGACCTGTAATTTTATGAGTAGTAGTACCAATTAATTCACCTTTTAAAAGGTTGTTAATTTCTTTAATTGTAAATAATTTCATTAATTTTATAGTATTTATACTAAAGTTCTAAAGGCAATAAATATATTATTTTTAATTTTAATAGCAACTTAGTTTACTTTTAAATAGCAAACTAAATTTTAATTACTCAAAATTTAGCTTTTACACTTCTAAATTTATACCGTATTTTAATAATGTTGGTTACTATTTCTATTAAAATTTAGTACTTTGCAACTTCAAAAAACAACAATTAGATGAAAGTTTGTATTGCCGAAAAACCAAGTGTTGCTCGTGAAATTGCCAACGTTTTAGGCGCAACCACAAAACGTGATGGGTATTTTGAAGGAAACGGTTATGCAGTTACTTATACTTTTGGACATTTATGTACGCTTTTTGAACCCAACGATTACAAACCGCATTGGAAAAGCTGGGATTTAAATAACTTACCAATGCTTCCTGAAAAATTTAAAACCAAGGTTGTTAAAAATGATGGAATACAAAAGCAATTTAATATTGTAAAAAATTTATTTGACAAAGCTGAAGTAATAATAAATTGTGGTGATGCTGGACAAGAAGGAGAATTAATTCAACGTTGGGTTATAAATCAGGCCAAATATAAAGGTGAAGTTCAACGTTTATGGATTTCCTCTTTAACTACCGAAGCAATAAAAGAAGGTTTCAAAAACTTAAAGCCTTCAGAGAATTACGATAATTTATATTATGCAGGTTTTTCCAGAGCAATTGGAGATTGGCTTTTAGGAATGAATGCAACCAGATTATATACTGTAAAACACGGTGGTTACAAACAAATGTTATCCGTTGGGCGCGTTCAAACACCAACATTAGCAATGCTTGTAAATAGATTTAAGGAGATTGAAAATTTTATTCCACAACCATATTGGGAATTACAAACACTTTACAGAGATACACAATTTAATTGTGAAGAAGGGCGATTTTTAAAGAAAGAAGATGGTGAAGTTTTAGCCAATAAAGTAAAAGAAAGCGATTTTGAAATTGTTTCAATTAATAAAAAGAAAGGTAAAGAATACGCTCCAAAATTATTTGATTTAACAGGGTTACAAGTATATTGTAATAATAAATTTGGCTTTTCTGCAGATGATACTTTAAAAATTGTTCAGAAATTGTATGAACAAAAAGCAGTTACATATCCAAGAGTTGATACTACTTTTTTACCAAATGACATGTATCCTAAAATTCCTGGAATTTTAAAAAACTTAACGCATTATCAAAATTTAACTACGCCATTATTAGATAAAAAAATAAAAAAATCGCCTAAAGTTTTTGATGATAAGAAAGTAACCGATCACCACGCAATAATTCCTACAGGAGTTCAAATAAACTTACAATACAATCAAAAACAGGTGTACGATATTATTACAAAACGTTTTATTGCTGTTTTTTACGATGAATGTAGTGTTTCCAATACAACGGTAGTTGGAAAAGCAGATACTGTTTCTTTTAAAACTACTGGAAAGGAAATTTTAATAAAAGGATGGAGAGTTGTTTTTGAATCTGCAGATTCAACTAAAAAGGAAACTGGTATTTTACCTACATTTATTAAAGGAGAAAAAGGACCACATACCCCTTCTTTTTTAGAAAAAGAAACGAGTCCACCAAAACATTTTTCTGAAGCTACACTTTTACGCTCAATGGAAACCGCTGGAAAACAAGTAGATGATGATGATTTAAGAGAATTAATGAAAGAAAACGGAATTGGTCGTCCATCTACACGTGCAAATATTATTGAAACACTTTTTAAACGTAAATATATTGTTCGTAATAAAAAACAATTATTACCAACAACAACAGGAATTCAATTGATTGACACCATTCAAAATGAATTATTGAAATCTGCTGAACTAACTGGAAGATGGGAAAAAAGACTGAAAGAAATTGAACAAGGAACGTTTAACGCTGGAAGTTTTATAAAAAATATGAAAAAAATGGTGGACGATTTAGTGTATGAAGTTAGATCTGAAAAAGTAAGAGCTAACATTTCCGCTATAACAACTTCAAAAAATAATAGTGCTAATCCAAAAGTTAATCAAACAAAAAGCAAACAGGGAATCACAACCCAAAAATGCCCAAAATGTAACAACGGAACTATTTTAAAAGGAACATCTGCTTATGGCTGTAGTAACTATAAAAATGGCTGTAATTTAAAACTTCCTTTTAGTTTTTTAGAAAAGAAAATTTCTGAAAATCAATATATTAGATTACTAAAAAAAGGATGTACTGTAAATTTAAAAGGATTTAAAGTTGCAACTGGTAAAGTTGAAGGTTTGGTTCGTTTTGATGAAAATTTCAATTTAAAATTGGAAGAGAAGCACACTTCAACTCCGCTCAGCGACTCTAATAAAGTTCCTGAAAAAATAAGTTGCCCAAAATGTAATATAGGTACTATTTTAAAAGGAAAATCTGCTTATGGTTGCAGCAACTACAAAAATGGTTGTGACTTTATTTATAGTTTTGATGCTATTAGAGAAAAAGCTGCTGAACAAACACTTACCAAAGAATTAGTATATCAAATCTTAAATGAAAAACATTAAAAATTTACATTTTGCCATTTACAAACCAGATGGTTATTTGAGTCAATTCACTAACAACGACGTAAGCAAACATAAAAAGAAACTATTAGGAGATTTATATAATTTCCCTAAAAATTCAATGGCAATTGGAAGATTAGACGAACAATCTGAGGGATTACTTTTAATTACAACCTGTGGTAAAACAAGTGATTTTATTAATAGTAGTAACATTGAAAAAGAATACTATGCGCAAGTTGATGGTGCAATAACTAATGAAGCTATTAATCAGTTAAAAGAAGGTGTAGAAATTGGTTTTGAAGGCACTAAATACAATACTAAACATTGTGAAGTTTATAAACTAAAAGAAACTCCAATTTTTCCAAAACGAAATAAAAAAATTAGGGATAATAGGCACGGACCAACCAGCTGGATTTCAATTACTATTACCGAAGGGAAATTTAGACAAGTTAGAAAAATGACTGCTGCTGTTGGTTTTCCAACGTTGCGTTTAATAAGAACCCGAATTGGTACTATTAAACTTCAACAAATGACAACTGGAGAAGTTAAACAAATTGAAATTTAAGAGCAACTTTAAGCTTACCTAAGTGCTTAAATCTGGTTAAAATACAGTTAAACAACACGTTACTTTTAAAATTTTCAAAAATATTCGTATATTGTTAACTTAAACTAACTACTAATTTTAAATAAATGATTTCACTTCAAATTAATGGAGAAAAACATAGTATTGATGTTGCTCCTGAAATGCCTTTACTTTGGGCAATTAGAGATATAGTTGGACTTACAGGTACAAAATACGGTTGCGGAATTGGGGTTTGTGGCTCTTGTAAAGTTTTGTTAGACAATTCTCCTGTTCAATCTTGTATGATTCCTGTTACTGCTGCGGAAGGTAAAAATATTACAACTATTGAGGGTACATCTAAAAATTTACAGTTATTACAAAACTCTTGGGAGGCATTAAATGTACCACAATGTGGCTTCTGTCAACCCGGACAATTAATAGCTGCAACAGCTTTACTTGATAAAAATGAAAATCCGACCGATGAAGATATTGATGAAGCAATGATTGGAAATATTTGCAGATGCGGAACCTACCAACGTATAAGAAAAGCAATTCATAGAACTGTTGAACTAAAAAAACAAAGCTAATTATGAAACGAGCGTGCTTAAAGTTTGCCAGAATATAAAATGACAAATTAGCGAATAGCATGTGACCGTTACAAAAAATAAAATACCACATGAAATCTATAAAAAATATAAGTCGTAGAAGTTTTGTTAAAAGCATTGGTTTGGCATCTGGCGGATTAATTTTAGCATGTAATACTTCTGTATTTTCAGATAAAGAAAAGGCACCAGAAAATTTAATCAATTTTAACCCAAACTTATTTGTGCAACTAAATTCTGATGGAAGTGTAATTTTAATTGCATCACGTTCAGAAATGGGGAACGGAGTTCGTACTTCATTACCTTCAGTAATTGCAGATGAAATGGAAGCTGATTGGTCAAAGATAATCATTCAACAGGCAGTTGGAGATAAAAAATATGGTGATCAAAATACTGATGGATCCAGAAGTATTCGCTATTTATATGAACCCATGCGAAAAATGGGCGCCATTGCAAAAGCTATGTTAATTGCTGCGGCTGCTCAAAAATGGGAAGTTCCAACATCTGAATGTTCAGCTGAGAATCATTTTATAATTCATACAAGTGGTAAAAAAGTTGGTTTTGGAGATTTGGTTGAAATAGCTAAAACATTGGAAGTTCCTTCCGACGAAAAATTAACCTATAAAAATTCTAAAGATTTTAAATACATTGGAAAACATTTAAAAGGTGTAGATGTTAAGGAATACTCAAACGGTAGTGCCATTTTTGGTTTAGACAAACGTTTACCAAATATAAAATTTGTAGCTATTGCTCGCTGTCCTGTTACGTTTGGAACTGTAAAATCATTCGACAAAACAAGAGCTTTAAAAGTTGCTGGAGTACTAGATGTTATTGAAATTCCAAGAATTGAGAAACCTTTTGGCGCTCTTGGTGGTGTTGCAGTTATTGCAACTAATACTTGGGCTGCTTTTAAAGGTAAAGAAGCCTTAAAAATAGATTGGGATTTTGGAGACAATAAAGTGTACGATTCTGAAAAATATATGAATCAAATTACTAAAAATGTGCACAAACCAGGGAAAGCTGGAAAAGACATAGGTAACATAAACAAAGCTTTTAAAAATGCTACAAAAACCATAGAAAGCACTTTTCAATTGCCACATTTAGCACACGCTCCTATGGAAGTTCCAAATGCTGTTGCTTGGGTGCAAGGTGCTACTTGCGAAGTTTGGGCGCCAACACAAGATCCACAATCTGCTAGAAAAGAAGTAATGGATTATTTAGCAACCACTGAAGACAATGTAACTATTAATGTTACTTTTTTGGGAGGTGGTTTTGGAAGAAAATCAAAACCAGATTATGTGGTTGAAGCTGTAATGGTTTCCAAAGCAATAAATGCTCCCGTTCAAGTTGTTTGGACACGCGAAGATGATATTAAACACGGTTACTTTCATACTGTAAGTGCACAATATTTGAAAGCATCATTAGATAAAAATGGAAAAGTAACAGGTTGGTTGCATCGTTTTGCACTGCCTTCAATAGTTTCAACATTTCAACCTGGAGTAGATTTTGCTGCTGGTTTTGAAATTTCAAGTGCTGCCAATGTTCCTTTTGATATTGACAACCTAAAAGTTGAAGTTGGACAAGCACCAGCCCATGTGAGAATTGGCTGGTTGCGTTCTGTAATTAATATCCCACACGGATTTTCAATCAATGTTTTTGCAGATGAATTGGCATACGCAGCAAATGAAGATCCTTTAGAGTTTCGTCTAAATTTAATTGGAAATGATCGAATTGAAGACACAAACGATCCTATAAAATATGATACAGCACGACTTAAAAATGTATTAAAAATTGCTGCAAAAAATGCTGATTGGGGAAAACAGTTACCAGAAGGTCATGCTTATGGCTTGGCTGTTCATTATAGTTTTTATTCTTATGTTGCATCAGTAGTTGAAGTTTCTATGAAAAATAACAAGGTAAAAGTTCATAACGTTTATACTGTAATTGACTGTGGAACTGTGGTTAATAAAGATACTGTAACTGCCCAAATGGAAGGTGCTGCTATTTTTGGAATGCAGTTAGCGTATTACGGAAAAATTACTGCAAAAGATGGAGCTATTGAACAAAATAATTATAACGATTACAAAATGATTCGAATGAACGAAATTCCAAAAGTTCATGTTGAAATTGTTGAAAGTGCTGAAAAACCAACAGGAGTTGGTGAACCAGGCGTTCCTGTTATTGCTCCTGCAATTGTAAATGCTATTTTTAAAATTACAGGTAAGCGCTATTACAATTTACCGTTAAGTGATTACGATTTGATTTAAAATATGTTAGTTATTAGTTAGAAACAATAACATAATTGAAATAGTAAATTAGCGAATTCATAAAATAAATTGATTAAATTTAATCCTTTAAAAACCCAAACAGTTAAAACTTTATAAATGAATAATTGGATTGAATTACTTTCAGAATTTAAAAGTAAAAAACAACCTATTGCATTGGTTACAGTTACTAAAGTTTTGGGTTCAGCTCCTTGCAAAATTGCTTCAAAAATGATAGTTACCAAACAAAAAGAAATTTTTGGAACTATTGGTGGTGGAAAATTAGAATTTAAAGTTATTGACGAAGCCATAATTGCAATAAAAGAAAACAAAATAAAAGAATTTTCTTACACTCTAGGACCTGAATTTGAACAATGTTGTGGCGGTAAAGTAGAATTAATAATTGAACCTATGAATAAAACCCCCGAATTATATGTGTTTGGCGCTGGGCATATTGGCGTAGAATTATGCAATATTTTAAAAGATACTCCTTTTAATATTAACTTGTTTGATATACGTGAAAATTGGAAAGAAAACTTGACAATTGATAAAAATATTACTTTTTCTAATATAGATTTTGATTTGTATAAACAAACCATTAATTGGGGGGAAAATTGCTATGTAGTTATTATGACGCACGATCATAAATTAGATTTTGAAATAACTGCCTTAGCATTACATTCTAAAACTAAATACATTGGGTTAATAGGTAGTAAAACCAAAAAGAACAAATTCAATAATATGCTTAGAAATGAATTGAATTTTGAAGCAGGAATTTCACAAGTACATTGTCCCGTTGGTTTAGACCTAGGAGGAAACTCGCCCAAAGAAATTGCCATTAGTGTTGCTGCTGAATTATTGCAAGTTCACTATGGAAAATAACACCGTTTTTGTTTTATTAGCTGGTGGAAAATCGGAACGAATGGGTGTTGCAAAAGGCTTGTTAAAATACCAACAAACGTATTGGATTTTAGAACAACTGCATAGAATTTCAAAATCCTCTATAAATGAAGTTTTTATTGGTTTAGGTTATAATTTTCAACATTATTTTAATGCCATACCTTGGTTGCAAGATGCAGAAAATAATTTTGTTAAGTATAAAGGATTAAAAGTTAAAATAGTTATTAATAAAAACCCAGAACACGGTTCTTTTTCAACACTCCAGACAGTTTTAAAAGAAATTCCTAAAGCTTCAGAAGTAGTATTAAATCATATTGACATTCCAATTCTAAATGCAAAAGAATTAACTCAAATTATTTCAACAAATAATGAAATTGTAAAACCTAATTATAAAGGTAAAAATGGACATCCAATAAAAATGAAGAAAACTTTTTGGATAAACCTTATAAGTTTAGATGTTCTGGATAAAAATACACGCCTAGATGTTCAGCTTAAAAAAGTTAACCCTGCCAAAATTTCAACAATTAAAGTTTTTGACAGGGTTATTATTTTAAATTTAAACACCAAAAAAGATTGGGTTTATTTTTTAGAAAATTCTACAATTTTATAGATACCTGCCTACGCAGGTATGACAGTTTTATTTTTCAAACAAACCTTTGGTAAAATCCTCTGGATTTGCCGCTAAATGATAACGTGGATCATCTATTGCTTCTATAATAACATCTTGAAATTTAGGATTAGATTTATACAATAAGACCTTACATTCTTCACTTAAATGTTTTAAATGTATTGTTTTACCAGCATTTTCATATTTTTCAACCAAATTAAAAATAGCTTCTACAGCCGAATGATCTGTAACTCTAGATTCAACAAAATCAATTTCTACCGAATCTGGATCGTTTTTTACCTCAAATTTTTCCATAAATGTTGCGATAGAACCAAAAAATAAAGGACCCCAAATTTCATAAACTTTTGTTCCATCTTCTTTCATTCTTTTTCTAGCCCTAATTCTAGTTGCATTTTCCCAAGAAAAAACCAATGCACTAAAAATAACACCCGCAATTACTGCAATAGCTAAATCGAAAATAACAGTTAATGAAGAAACTAAAATTAGCACAAATAAATCGGCTCGTGGTATTTTATTAATTATTCTAAAACTACTCCACGCAAAAGTACCAATAACCACCATAAACATAACACCAACAAGGGCTGCAATTGGAACTTGCTCAATATAGGAAGAGCCAAATAGTATAAATAACAATAACATAACAGCGGCTACAATTCCAGACAATCTACCTCTACCTCCACCTTTTATGTTTATAATTGATTGACCAATCATAGCGCAACCACCCATTCCTCCAAACAAGCCTGTTACAATATTTGCACCTCCTTGTGCAACACATTCTCTATTTCCATTTCCACGAGTTTCTGTTAAATCATCAATTAAATTTAAGGTCATTAACGACTCTATTAATCCAATTGCTGCTAATATTAATGCGTATGGAAATATAAATACAATAGAATCCCAAGTAAATGGAATCTTAGCAAATGTTTCTAATTTTAAGGTTGGAAAACCTCCTTTTAGTCCAGAACCTCCACCCTCACGAATAAAAGAGCCAACAGTTGCAACATCAAATTTTGTAAAAATAGCGATTCCAGTTACTACCAAAATAGCGATTAAAGCCTCTGGTAACTTTTTGGCTTTTTTAATTTTTGGCAAACCCCACATTATAAGCATTGTTAAAGCTACCAAACCAATCATTAAAAATAGCTGATTGCCTTGTAACCAAACTTTTTCTCCACCAACTGTTCTTTTAAACATTCCTAATTGAGATAGGAAAATTACAATAGCTAATCCGTTTACAAACCCCATCATAACAGGATGCGGAATTAAACGCACAAATTTTCCAAGCTTTAAAACACCAGCTAAAACTTGAATTATTCCCATTAAAATTACGGTTGCAAATAAATAATAGAGTCCTAAATTTTCACCTGGATTTCCCAATGCATTTCCCTCAGAAACCAAACTTACCATTACAACTGCTAATGCTCCAGTTGCTCCAGAAATCATACCTGGTCTTCCTCCAAAAATAGAAGTGATTAATCCTACCATAAAAGCAGCATACAAACCCACCAACGGATCAACACCTGCAACAAACGCAAAAGCTACTGCCTCAGGTACTAAAGCTAAAGCCACAGTTATTCCTGATAAAACATCGTTTCGTACGTTTGATACTCTTTTTGTAATAAATTCTGTCATAGTATGTAATTTTAAAAAAGCGGCAAAGGTAATGAAATATAATTTGTGTGTTAATGCTCTGCAATTGTTGAATCGTAATTAGGAACATAATGTGTTAAAATGAAGCAATCTGCATTTATAAACCTAAAACAAATATTGATAAGTACAATATTACCAAGGTAACGTTTTCACAACTTTTCAAACTCTTATTTTAGTTGTAAAGGTATAAATTCACACTATTTTTTTAACTTTTAAACTCTAAAACAACAACTTTATATTTTCATACGTATTTTGAAGTGTTTTTTTAATTTCAGCTTCATTTTTAAAAACAGCTTCTTCAATTCCTTCTTCAATTTGGGGAATTAAATTATCTGAAAAATCTGTTTTCATTAAAAACCAATAGGTAATTTTTAAAATAGTCTCACCTTTTCTTTTAAAAATGTGATAGGTAGCTTCTAAAGGTTTTTTAATGGTTAGATTTTTAATTCCACATTCTTCTTCAACTTCTCGTATAGCACAATCTTCTATAGATTCTCCTTTTTCTAATTTACCTTTTGGCAAATCCCATTTGTCAAATCTATAAATAAATAACACTTCATTTTTTAAGTTAAATACCTTTCCTCCTGCTGCTTTTTCAATTTTAAAACTAGCTTTAAATTGTTTCCAAGCAAGTTCTAAATCAAAACAAACAAAACAAATTCCTTCTAAATTATTCTCAAATAAATCGGATATAACTGATTTAATTTCAGAAGAATTAAAGATTATCTTCTTATAGTTTGTTAAAATATTATTATTTTCTGTCAAAATAATTGGACAGTCATTCACAAAAACTTTATACATTTGCATTATGATTATCAACAAAGATACTGCAAAAAAAACTGCTGAGCTTTTATTACAAATAAAAGCAATAAAGCTACAACCAAACGATCCATTTTCTTGGGCATCTGGTTGGAAATCGCCAATATATTGCGATAATAGAACAACACTTTCTTTTCCAAAGATTAGAAACTACTTAAGAGAAAATTTAGCCAATATTATTGAAAAAGAATATGGAAAACCTGATGTAATTGCTGGTGTTGCTACTGGTGCAATTGCGATTGGAGTTTTGGTTGCACAGCACTTAAATGTACCTTTTGTATACGTTAGACCAGAGCCTAAAAGTCACGGAAGAAAAAATCAGGTTGAAGGACTTTTAGAAAAAAACAAAAATGTTGTTGTTGTTGAAGACTTAATTAGTACTGGAAAGAGCAGTTTAAATGCTGTTAAAGCTTTGAAAGAAGCTGGTGCAAATGTTAAGGGAATGGTAGCCATTTTTAATTATGGTTTTAATATTGCTGAAGAAAACTTTAAGAAAGCAGATGTTAAACTAACCACTTTAAGTGATTACAATCACTTATTAGAACAATCTTTAGACAGCAATTATATTTCAACAAAAGAATTAGAAACACTTAAACTTTGGAGAGAAAATCCTAGTGAGTGGAATCAATAAAAACCTATCATGAATTTAGAAACCAAAAAATCAATTATAAACAAATCTCAAAAAGATTTTTTCGAATATTTAACGAACCTAAACAATTTTGAACATTTAATGCCCGAAAACAACACTAAATTTGAAGTTGATGGGGAATCTTTTATTTTTGGTTTAAAAGGAATGCCAGAAATTAGATTGGTTGTTAAAGAAAAACAAGAATTTGATAAAATTGTTTTGGGAGCCGCAAGCAGTAAATTAGATTTTTCACTTACAGTTAATATAAATGAAGTTTCAGAAAATTCTTGCGAAACACAATTATTATTTGAAGGTGATTTTAACCCAATGATGGCTATGATGGTAAAAAAACCACTTCAAAAATTTATTGATACGTTAACAGAGAACGCTTCAAAATTATAAGTTTTATATCAACATTAGTTAACGACTCGCAAATTTAATTTCCTTTAAATTAAATTTGCGAGTTTTTTCATTTTCAAGTTCAATTACTAGTCTTCCGTTTTCATCAACAGTAATTATTTTGCCTAAAAAGATCGCCCCTTTATCATCTTCAAACATTGATGGTGTATTAATTTTATAAAGCTCCAACAAATACTTCCTTTTTAAAGAATCAAAATCTTTGTTTTCTATAAATTCAATTTGTTTTTTAATCGAATTAACAACTTTACTTAACAATTCATCACTATTAAAATGTTTTCCAGTAAGCTTTTTAAGAGAAGTTACGTTTCCAATATCTGACGGGAATTTTTCTTGATTCACATTTAACCCAATACCAATTATTGAATAATTAATATTTGTAGCTTTTAATACATTTTCAATTAAAATACCCGCTAATTTATGTTTCTCTGCCAATATGTCGTTTGGCCATTTAATTTTTAGTGACATACCAACATCGTCTCTCAAAGCTGAAATTAAACCCAAAGAAACAGCCATACTCAAGTAAAACTGATCTTGAATTTTGAATTCACTATTCCTAACTAACAAGCTAAAAGTAAGGTTCTTACCCTGATCCGAAACCCAAGTGGTTCCCAACTGACCTCTTCCAAAAAGTTGCTGATTAGCAACTACAACTGTAAAATTTTCTAAAGTACTTTTTTGAGCAACCATCTTTAAGTAAGAATTGGTAGAATCAATGGCATTAAGTTTGATTATATTCATTTAAAGGTTATAATTATAACAAAGTTATTTAATTGACAATTTATGATAAAAAAATAATAACTTTGCAACCAAATAAAAAAAATTTAATGACAAGAAAAAATGTAAGCGCAGATGAATTAATTGCGGTGATTATTAAGGCAATAGACGAAATTAAAGGAGTTGATATTCAAATTTTAGATTTAAGAGATTTAGAAAATACTGTTTGTGACTATTTTATTATAGCTACTGGTACTTCTAACACCCATGTAAATGCCATTTCTGGTATTATTCAAAAGCAAGTTGGTAAATTATGTAAAGAAAAACCTTGGCACGTAGAAGGTGAAGGAAATGCTGAATGGATTTTAATAGATTATACAAATATAGTAGTACATGTTTTTCAAAAAAATGTGAGAGAATATTACGATATTGAAAGCCTGTGGGGTGATGCAAAAGTTACATTAATACCTACATCTAATTAAGAAATTATTTCAACCTATTGAAAATTAACTAAATGAGTCAAGAGAAAAAAAATACTTCAAAAAATAAGAATATAAAGCCTCCTAAATTTAATATTTATTGGATTTACGGAATTGTATTTGTACTGTTTATAGGTTATCAATTTTTTAGCACAAATACTTCGTCAAAAAAAATTAGCCAAAATGAATTCAGAGAATACCTTGAGGAAGGAGATATTGAAAAAATTATTATCATAAATAATGACATAGCCAATATTTATTTAAATAACGAAGCTATTTCAAAAGAAGAACATAGCAAACGAAAAAGTTCGTTATACTCTCCTAATGCTCCTTTTTACTATTATGATTTTGGAGATTTACGAAATTTTGAAACTGAATTAGATACTTTTAATAAAGAAAAAGAAACTGAAAACAAAGTAATTATTGACAGAGATTCTGATGGGAATCTTACCGATATTTTAATTTCATTTTTACCTTTTATTTTATTAATTGTAATATGGATTTATTTTATGCGTCGTATGTCTGGCGGTGGTTCAGGCGGTGGAGGTAGCCAAATATTTAGTATTGGAAAATCTAAAGCCAAACTGTTTGATCAAGATCAGAAAGTAAAAACTTCTTTTAAAGATGTTGCTGGTTTATTGGGTGCAAAAGAAGAAGTTCAAGAAATAGTTGATTTCTTAAAGAGTCCAGATAAATATACTTCACTTGGTGGAAAAATTCCTAAAGGAGCCTTATTAGTTGGACCTCCAGGAACAGGTAAAACCTTGTTAGCAAAAGCAGTTGCTGGTGAAGCTGGAGTACCTTTCTTCTCTCTTTCTGGTTCAGATTTTGTTGAAATGTTTGTAGGTGTTGGAGCATCTCGAGTACGAGATTTATTTAAACAAGCACAACAAAAAGCACCTTCAATTATTTTTATTGATGAGATTGATGCTGTTGGTAGAGCGCGTGGAAAAAGTAATATGACAGGTGGAAATGACGAAAGAGAAAACACATTAAACCAACTATTAACTGAAATGGATGGTTTTGGAACTGACACTAATGTTATTGTTATTGCAGCAACAAACCGTGCAGATGTATTGGACAAAGCCCTTTTAAGAGCAGGTAGATTTGATCGTCAAATCTATGTTGACTTACCTGATTTAAATGAGCGTGAGGCAATTTTTAAAGTTCATATTAAGCCTATAAAAGTTCATAAAGATGTTGATGTAGCATTCCTATCACAACAAACACCTGGTTTTTCAGGAGCAGATATTGCAAACTTATGTAACGAAGCTGCTTTAATTGCTGCTAGACAAGGTAAAAAAGCTGTGCATCACCAAGATTTTTTAGATGCTGTAGATAGAATTGTTGGAGGATTAGAAAAGAAAAACAAACTAATTTCACCAAAAGAAAAGAAAACGATTGCTTTTCACGAAGCCGGTCACGCAACTGCAAGTTGGATGTTAGAACATGCTGCGCCACTAGTAAAAGTAACAATTGTACCTAGAGGTCAATCTTTAGGAGCAGCCTGGTATTTACCAGAAGAACGTCAAATTGTGCAAGCTGAACAAATGTTAGACGAAATGTGTGCTACTTTAGCGGGTAGAGCAGCTGAAAAAATAATGTTCGATAAAATTTCTACTGGTGCTCTAAACGATTTAGAAAAAGTAACCAGACAAGCAAAAGCAATGGTTACTGTGTATGGTTTAAATGACAAAATTGGAAACATAACTTATTATGATTCTAGTGGACAATCTGATTATAATTTTACAAAACCTTATAGTGAAGAAACTGCACAAACCATTGATAAAGAGATTTCATTAATAATTGAAGAGCAGTACCAAAGAGCGATAAAAATACTGACTGAGAATAAAGATAAGTTGGTAACATTAGCTGAGCTTTTACTAGAAAAAGAGGTTATATTTAAAAAAGATTTAGAAGTAATTTTTGGTAGTAGACCTTTTGATAAAGAAGAAGTAATTGAAAAAATTGAAGAAAGAAATTCTGACAAAACATTAAATGTTGAAAATTCATCGGAAACTGCTGAATAGTTTAATAAGTTTTTCATAATTTTGAATTTATTCAAAGCAGCAAATGAATTTATTCAAAAAATTATTCAACACTTCTAAAGAAAAGGAACCTAAAGAGTCTTCTTCAGAATTACAAAACTTACCCCTTGATCAAATTTTTGTAAAAAATTTTATTAAGAATAGTGGTAAGTTTTTGTATTGTACTACATTACAAGAAGTAATTGTAAATTTAAACAATATCATTCAAGAAAATTCTTGGGAAACAATAAGTTGTAATGATAGTGATTTATTAAAACTAATAAAATCATTAACCATTAAAACTTCCAATAAACTAGAAAAACACTTTCCAATATTTTTAAGCTGTGAACATCTAATTGCCGAAAATGGTAGTATTTTATTTTCTTCTAATCAATTAAAAGATCATAAAATTTCAGAATTATCGGAGCATTTTATAGTATATGCTACAACAAGCCAATTAGTAACAACAAGTGGTGAAAGTTTAACAGGTATAAAAACACGTTACCAAGGTAATTTACCTAATAACATTAGTGCAATTAAAAATTACAATCTAAACTGTAAAGATGATGATTTTATGAATTATGGTAAAACCAATTCAAAAAACTTATATTTACTGCTTTTCGAAGATTTATAATTTATGGGAAAACTTTTAACAAGGGCACTATCAGGACTCGTTTTTGTAGGTGTTTTAATATTTTCAATACTTTACAGTAAAATTACATTTATATGTCTTTTCTTTATTTTAATGATGCTCTGTTTGTACGAGTTTAAAAAAATGATAGCCTTAAAAAGTACATTCCCTTACTTAATTGGCTGTTTGTTTTTTGTTTTTGGAAACATTTTAAACGTTGAAGACATTCCTTCCCGAATAATTTTTGAATACGTTGGGGTTGCATTATTTTTAACAATATTTATAACTTTTGCCTCCATTTTATTTGCAAAAAAAGAAGAAGTAATAAGTCATTTAGGAAAAATATTTTTGGCTGTTATTTATATAGTTGTTCCGTTTACATTAATAGTTCAAATACCCTTTTTAAATGCTTCTTTTAATTATGTAAACTCTACTATTTTAGGTGTTTTTATTTTAATTTGGGTAAATGATAGTTTTGCTTATTTAGTTGGTAAAAATTTAGGAAAACATAAACTTTTAGAACGAATTTCACCAAATAAAACTATTGAAGGGTTTATTGGAGGAATGTTCTTTACTTTTATTGCTAGTTTTATACTAACAAGTCAATTTACAAGTTTAACACAAACCCAATGGATTGTTATTGCAGGAATAGTTAGTATATTTGGAGTATTAGGAGACTTGATAGAATCTATGTTTAAAAGACAAGCAGGGGTTAAAGATAGTAGTAATTTTATTCCAGGTCACGGAGGTTTTTTAGATAGATTTGATAGTGTAATTTTTGCTGCTCCATTTATTTTTATTTATTTACAATTAGTTCATTAATTATGTTTCACAAAGAAGGTTATAAAATAATTTTAATTGCAACTATAATAGTTGGAGTTGGAATAATACTTATTGAGAATTTTATAAGTACAAATTGGGTTAATAAACTTTTAGCTGCTTTACTGTTATTTTTTTATATAATAATTTTACAGTTTTTTAGAAACCCAAAAAGAAAAACAATTTTAAATGATTCAGCAATTATAGCTCCTGTTGATGGTAAAGTAGTTGTAATTGAAGAAGTTTTTGAAAAAGAATATTTTAAAGATAAAAGAATTCAGGTTTCTATATTTATGTCTCCAATAAATGTACACGTAACTAGATATCCATTAAGTGGTATTGTAAAATTTAGCAAATACCATCCAGGTAAATTTTTGGTTGCTTGGCACCCAAAATCTTCTGAAGAAAACGAAAGAACTACAGTTGTTATTGAAAACAAAGCTTTTGGAGATGTGTTGTATAGACAAATTGCTGGTGCTTTAGCAAAACGGATTGTAAACTATGCAAAACCTACTATGCAAGTTGTACAAGGTGAAGATGCTGGATTTATTAAGTTTGGCTCTAGAGTTGATGTGTTTTTACCTTTAAACGCTAAAATTAAAGTAAATTTAAACGATACCGTTAAAGGAGGAATACAAACTATTGCCGAAATTTAGGCTTGAAACAAATAGTATGGAAAAAAATTTAAATAAAGAATTTGAAGCCGCATACCTTAAGGCATCAACTACAAATATTAAATTACCACCAGATATAATGCTTCAATTTTATGCTTATTATAAACAAGCCACAAAAGGTAATAATTATGAAAATCCATCAGGTGGTATTCAACTTAGAAATGCTTTTAAATTAAATGCTTGGGTTCAATTAAGCCACCTTTCAGAAAAAGAGGCAAAAAAAGAATATATTAAACTAGTAACTAAATATCTATAAATAACTAAAAAATCTATAATAATGAAAAAAAATCTTTTAAACATTCTAATTCTTATAACACTAACAGTAGTTACTTCTTGTAAGAATACTGAAAAAAAAGAAATAAAAAACACCGAAGAAAAAGGTTATACTGTTGATCATAAAACCACAACTATAAATTGGATTGCTTATAAAACCAACGATAAAATACCTGTAAAAGGGCAATTTACAGAGCTTAATATCGAAAGTGCAACAAAATCAAAAACTCCTATAGAAGCTCTTAATAATTTAAAATTTAGTATCCCAGTAAGTAGTTTGTTTACAAACGACACTATTAGAGATTCTAAATTAAAGAAATTCTTTTTTGGAGCTTTAAAAAACACTTCCTTAATTTCTGGAACCATACATATTAATAACGAAACTTCTGGAACTGTTGATATTGTTATGAATGGAATTACACAGGCATTACCTGTTACATTTATAATTAGCGATCAAATGATAACTTTAGAAGCTGTAATGGATTTAGACAATTGGCAAGCACAAACTGCAATAGAATCGTTGAACGAAGTTTGTAAAGAATTACATACTGGTAGCGATGGTGTTTCTAAAACTTGGAGCGAAGTAAAAATTGAAGTTGCTACATATTTAAAATACGAGTAAAAACAGTTTACAATTTACCTAAAAATATAGTTGTTTTTAACGCATTTAAGTAAAAAATAAACCTCAATAAATTGGTATTTTACCAAAATTTGAGGTTTTGTTGTGTTATAAATAGTCTTATTTAAAAGGATACTTTACTTTAAAAGTTGCTGCTGATCATCTTCACTTCCTGGTAATTCTAACGCTTTTACAGATTGAATAGCGTTTCCGGCAATTCCCTTAATAGAACCGTACATATCTATAGTATTGGTAACAACTTTTTCAATTTGTTTGTCGCGCTGTTTCCAAATTCGTTGCATAGAACGTTTTTCGCTTTCTAAATCCGATTTCATTTGGGTAAAACCTTCAACAATAGCTTCTATTTGCATTCTAAACGTGTTACTTGTTAGAAAATCGTACAACATATCCATTTTATCACCTTTGTTTTCTTGTGTACTTATGGCGTTATTAATTTTAATAATAGACTCTCTTAAAACAGAGCAAAGACCTTTAAATTCCTCGTAGTTACAAATCCAAATACCATCTTTTAAACCAAATCTATCCATATCAGATGGCATAACTTCCGTAACCAACACACCAATATTTGCTCCTTTATCTCTTATATCTGCTTTAAACTTTTCTATCCAACTTGGTTGAAAATCTTTAGTTCTCTTACTTTCATAATAAATAGAACCACAATTTTGTTCGGTTCTCGTATGTACAATTTGCATACAATCTCCTCCTCTAGCACCTTTTTTTATTTCTTCAATAGTATCTAATGGAAATTTAGCAGCCAGCCACTCCTCTATTGCTAATTCTTGCACTTCGCCTTGCATTTGCATAGATCCCTGATCTTGTTTGCGCTTCATTTCTTCGGTGAGTTTTTTTTGAGCTTCTAATTGCATTTGTAATTCTTTAAAACGCAATTCGTTTTTATCGGCCTCAGACTTTTTAATTTTCTCTCTCTCGGTTAATAAAGTTTCGTTTAATTTTTTTTGAGCTTCAACTTCTGCAATCTCTTTTAATTCTGACTTTTCTCGTTTTAATTTTTCTATTTCAGCTTTGGTACGATTTAATTCCTTAATTTGTTCAGATTTTTCGTTCAATTCTTTTTGTAAAGCACTAAATTGTTCTGATTGCTCTTCTATTAACTTTGATTTTAAATTAGCCTCAATAACCTTTTTTTCTTCTTTAATTTGAGCTTCTAATCTACTTTTAAACAATTCATTTTCTTGCTTTTTCTTTTCTTCAAAAGCTTCTTTAGCTTTATTTAAAGCTGCTACATTTTCTTGATATTTTTGTTTTTCAGCTGCAATTCTCGATTGGTATTTTTGTTTTATTTCTTCTTCTAATTGATGTGATAAAATATCTTGAACATCTATTGAAGTTCCACAATTTGGACATTTTATTTGAGTTTCCTTTTTCATTTTATATTATTGCTTTATTTTTCTTCTTTATCCCAACCTGTTAAACCAGCTGAAACAATAAATTTCATAACTTGACTTGAATTTATATTTAAAGATTTTATGTTATCTTTAGGAACAATAAATAATTCACCAGAAAAATTATACGAATGTGGAAAATACACCGCCACTTTGTCTAATTCTTCTAAAATTTCGAGATTCTCTTCAGTAATAAAACCTAATTTTTCTAAATTGGAAATTGTATTAACTTTTACCAAAACTGGTTTGCTAAACTTTTTCTCTTTGCCAACAAATGCAGAAAACAAATCGTTTAAAGCTGTATAAACAAATTTTAATAAAGGAATACTCTCAATTATTTTTTTAAAAACAATTTTTAAAGGTTGCGCAATAATAGTTCTTCCTATAAAACCAACAATAATTAGAAATAATAATAAAGAAAGCACCCCCAAACCTGGAATCTTTACATCAAAAAAATTGGATATTAATTTTTGTGATAAGCCGTCCATAAACATAAAAACTGCATAAATAATATAAGCAGTAATTCCTAAAGGGGCAATATATAATACACCCTGAAGTAAATAATTGATTAATTTTTTCATAAATTATAAAATATTAAACTCTATTAAATGTTATGTTTTTTAATAAGAACAAATGTATTTTAAAAAATAAAGATACAAACTATTTTAGCTTGTCTAAAAACCAACTATCATAAATTGTTTTCTTTACTATAAAAAATGTATCAACTTAATATACCTTGTGTAAATATAATATTCTAGCTTGCTTATTTACCCATTATACAAACCACTTATAATTTTAAAAAGAAACTCTTTTACAAAACACATAAATTGATAATTATCAGTATTTTAAACCCTGACTTACACTTTCTTCTTTTAATTCTTATTTATATCAATTAAAAAAAAACTTCAATTGATTCACATCATTTTATACTCTGGTTGATACCACTAAATTTGAGTAATTGAAAGTTTAACTTAAAAAAATAATATTATGTCACTAATTAATTTTAAAAAAAGAAATCCTTGGAATAATTTAATCACTTCAGATTTTTTTGATACCGACGATTTTTTTAACGACCGTTTTTGGCTAAAAAGAGCAGGTGAGCCAGCATTAAATATCAAAGAAAAAAAAGATGAATTCGAGATTGAATTAGCTGCCCCTGGCTTTGATAAAAAAGATTTCAAAGTTTCTATTGATAACGGATGTCTAAATATTTCGGCTGAAAAAGAAATTGAAAAAGAAGAAAAAGATGAAAACTACACTAGAAAAGAGTTTAGTTATAATTCTTTTGAAAGATCTTTAGAGTTACCAGATTCTATTGTAGACGAAACGGTAAAAGCAACCTATAAAAATGGTATTTTAAAATTTAACTTGGTAAAAAAAGAAGAAGCGAAACAACACACACCAAAAATGATTGAAGTTTCTTAACTCAACAAAAAATTAAAAATTGTTGAAAAAGATTGCACCATTTTAAGTAGTATTAAAAATACTATTTAGAATGGTGTTTATTTATGCAGAAGTAATAGATTACCTTTAATAAAAAATATCTGAGTTTTTACACCCAGATATTTTTTTTATTAATTTAAAATTATCACTAATGAGTTATTTCCAACTCATTTTCCACATCATAAACTCCTGGAGCAAAGTATGCGGTTCTTCTTGCCTCTTCTTTTTCTGCATAAGAATGAACTTTACCTTGCAGTTTCACTTTATGTCCGTCTACTTCAACTTTAATATTTTGGGCATCTAAATCTGCCAATCGTTCAAAAGCTTTGGAAATTTTATTTTTAATTTCAGAAGGTTCAATGGCTTGTTTTAAAGTAATATTATTAACAACCTTTTTTACACCCAACAAATGTTCAGCAGCTTTTCTTGCTGCATCTTTTTGATAAAACCATTGCAATTCTCCAGATAAATATACCCAACCATCTCGCACTTCAATTTCAACTTTATCATCTGGAACTGAAGCATTCCAACTTAAGGCATTTACAACAGCTTTTGCAATTTCTTTATCTGTTTTTTTATAAGCGTCGCCGTACTTAACTTCAATATCATCAGCAACTGCTTTAACTCCAACTACATTTTTTACGGCTTTTTCAGCAGCTACTTTTTTAGCATAGGTATCTACAATACCAGTAAGTGTTACCACTCCATTTTCAACAATAACACCTATTTGTGTTTCGTCTATATTAGGTTGCCACATTAATTCATCAAGAACATCCTCTTTAATTTCAATATCAGTTTTCATAATAAAACATTTTTTAATTAAACAATAAATTATTTTATATAAAACTAATTACTATTAAAGCATATTAAAATGATGCTCCTCAAGATTTTAAAATAATTAAAAGATAAAAATCATAAAACTAAAATGATTTTTATCTAAACGCACTTTTCCCTAACTTTACAAGAGTTAAAATTTAAATAAGATGTCTAAAATTCAACCATTACTTACTAGTTATAAAATGGGAGATTTACTCCTAAAAAACAGATTGGTAATTGCACCTATGACTCGTTCCAGAGCTAATAATAAAGAAAATTCTCCAACCAAATTACATGTAAAGTATTACGAGCAACGCGCAAGTGCAGGGCTTATAATTTCTGAAGGCTCTCAAATTTCTAAACGTGCTGTTGGTTATGTAAATACACCTGGAATTTATTCTGAGGCTCAAGTAAAAGGATGGAAAGCTGTTACAAGTGCCGTTCATAAAAAAAGCGGTAAAATATTTATTCAATTATGGCATGTGGGAAGAGTTTCGCATCCAGATTTTCATAACGGAGAATTACCTTTAGCCCCAAGTGCTTTAAACCCAAACTCAAAAAGTTTCACTCCTAATGGTTTTAAAGATACTGTTACTCCAAAGGAAATGAATTTAGAAGACATTAAAACTACTATTAAAGATTTTAAACTAGCTGCAATTAATACAAAAAAAGCAGGGTTTGATGGGTTAGAAATTCATTCTTCAAACGGATATTTATTCCATCAATTTTTTAATAACAGTTCTAACAAAAGAACTGATAATTATGGCGGAAGTATTGAAAATAGGGCTCGTTTTTTCTTTGAAGTTTTAGATGAAATAAGTAAAGTTTTTCCTCAAAACCGTATTGGTGTTCGTTTTAACCCGTCGATGCATAATTCACATGGAATTGGTGTTGACCAAGAAACAATTCCGTTATTTGAATACGTAATAAAAAAATTAAACGATTATAATTTAGCTTACGTACATTTATCTGAACCTTTTACAGATGTATCTAAAGTAAAATATGCTGTTAAAAATATTGCAAAACACTTTAGACCTTTATACAACGGAACTATTATTATAAATAGTGAATTTGATCAAGAAAAAGGAAATAAAATTATTGAAGATAATTTGGCAGATTTAGTAGCTTATGGCAAATTATTTATTTCTAACCCCGATTTAGCGGAACGATTTAAAGAAAATGCTCCGTTAGCCAATTGGAATACTGCTACTTTTTATTCTGATACAGGCGAAAAGGGATATACTGATTATCCAAAATATCAGAACTAAAAAACAACAAAATTAATTATTTAAAAATCCTTGTTGTGAGTTATCAGTATTTTTAACAACTTACTATTAATTCTATTAAACTTTATGAATTAGATTTTAAAAATCGAATTCCCTTTTCACTTTCTAAAACTTTAATTGTTGCGTCATATCCTAATTTAAATATTTCATTAAAATTAGCCATATAAAAAGTACTGTAATTACTTAAATCTTTTGGTAAAATAATTAAACTACAAGCTTTAATTTTTTTGATAGAATCATTTGCGCTTTTAATTTTTAAAGCACGCTCTATAACATTATAAGAATGTTTTAAATTAGTACAATTAATAGTATCGAAAGAATTTACATAAACTCCAATTATTTTATTACAATATGATGAGATTAAGTCTACTGGAAAATTATTTAAAACACCACCATCTATATAATAATCATCATTAATTTTAACTGGTGTAAACACTCCAGGAAATGCTGCCGACGCTAAAATTGGTTTTATTAATTCTCCTTTTCTGAAGATTTTTAATTTTCCGCTTAATAAATTTGTGGCAGTAACAAAAAGTTTTTTATTTAAATTATCAAAATTGTCTGTTGTTAAATAAGACTTAAAATCATCATAAAATTTTTCAGTGTCTATAAAACCTGGTTTATTAATTGCATATTTATTTAAACTAAAAATTTTTACACTATTAAAAAACTGCATCATTTTATTACAACTATAGCCACTTGCGTATAGAGCACCCACAATTGCACCTGAACTTGTACCAGCAATATAATTGGGTTTAATATTATTTTCTTCTAAGGCTTGTATTGCTCCTATGTGTGCTATTCCTCTAACTCCACCCCCAGAAAGTACTAAGCCTATGTTCATTTGTAATATTATTATACCTATTTAAATTAAACAGTTTATGTTAACAAACTTCAATTCTAAAACGCTCAATTTTAAACTAAAAAAACTATAGAACTTGCTAATTGTGTTAAGTTCTTGGAGTTTCTAATAAATTAAAGAACTGATCTAGTTTTGGTAAAATAATTATTTCAGTTCTCCTGTTTTTTGCCCGTCCTTCTTTTGTTTCATTAGAATCTTTTGGAATATATTTTGAGCGACCTCCAGCGGTCATTCTTTCTGGCAGAACACCAAATTCTTTTTGCATTAAACGCACAATTGAAGTTGCTCTTTTTACGCTTAAATCCCAGTTATCTAAAATACAATCTGTATAAATTGGTACATTATCTGTATGCCCTTCAACCAAAATATCTAATGTTTTATGGTCGTTAATAATTTTTGCTATTTTACCAATTACTTCTTGCGCTTTTAAACTTAAATCATAGCTTCCAGATTTAAATAACATTTTATCTGAAATAGACACATACACCACACCTTTTTTAACTTCAATATTAATATCTTCATCTTCAAAATTATCTAATGATCTTCTTAAATTCATTACTAAAACTAAATTTAAAGAATCTTTTCTTTGCATCGAAGTTGTTAAATCCATAATATATTTATTTTGTTGATTTAATGCTTCCAAAGATTTTTTAATACTTTCCGCCCCAGATTTGCTAACTATAGATAAATCTGAAAGGCGTTCTAACAAATTAGTATTGGTACTTTTAAAATAGTCTAATTGGTTTTCTAATTTTGCTACTTTACTTTGTTCGTTTAATAAATTAGTGTCTAAAATTAGTTGTTCATTTTTACATGTTGCTAAATCATTTTCAAATCGATTATTTTGATGCTGCAAATCGGTGTATTTTTTTTGACTTACACAAGAAGTTAATACTGCCAAAAAAAATATCATAATAATTTTTAAAATTTTCATTTTACTTTTTTTAAATTAATGTTGATTTATACAAAGTGAACACTTTTATTAGCGTAATAAAATGATTACAATCATTTAATAAACTGATTTATATTACTTTAAAAAATATACGGTTCTTAACTTTTCTAATTTAAAATAATGAAACCTATAATTCCTGCAATAAAAATAAAACTATAACCTATAAGTACATATTGTTTTAAAGCTTTACTACCAGTTGAAATGGTAATTCCAATTTTAACTAAAGTATTTGCAAGTGTCGCCAATAAAATAGCATTTTGGGCAGTTAAAAAATTAATTGTTGAACCACCTAATTTTGATACAGAAATTGCAATGGCATCAATATCTGATAAGGCACTTATAGCACTTGAAATATAAATTCCTTTTGCACCAAACGTAGAGCTTGAATAACTTACTAGTAGTAATATTCCGATATAAAAAATTCCAAAAAAAGCAGCATTTTTAATATTTAAAGGATCTCCTAATCGCATTTTTTCTTTAAAATAAGGTTTTGTAAGTTGTTTTTTATAGAAAAAAACAGTTACTCCTAAAGCTGTTAAAAAAACAGTCAATAAAGGAATTATCAGTCCATGTAACATTTCAGAATTAAATATATATACCCACAAAAATATTCTAATAACCATAATGGTTGATGCAGCAAAAATACCAACAGCATAATTTTGAGAAAACGTTGGAGTTTCACTACTTTTTTTTGAAAACGTAAAGGTTACAACAGTGCTAGACACCAAACCACCTAAAATACTGGTTAATAATATTCCTCTATTAGTTCCTAAAAACTTCATTAAAATATATCCAACAAAACCAAAACCAGATGTTAAAACAATTACCCAACCAATTTCCCTTGGATTAATTACATTATAAGGTCCAAAATAATTGTTTGGTAAAAATGGTAAAATTAGTAAAGCAATAATTACAAAACGCACAAATGCATATAACTCCTTTTGAGTAATTTGTCCAATTATAATTCTCAGTTTTACTTTTAGTGATAATAAAACAACAATTACAACAGTAAGTGCCAAACTTGCATTTATAGCGCCTATTAAAGTTAAAGCACCTAATAAAAAAGTTATAATTGTGGCAAATTCAGTAGTTCCACCAATACTACCTTGGTGAGAGCTTACCCAAAAGGAAATTGCTACAATACAAACAACACTTAAAAAACCTGCAATAAAAATCCAATAATTAAAAGTAATTCCTAAAAATGCTGTTAAAAACCCTAGCAACGCTACAAGAGTATACGTCCTTACACCAGCAAATATCTCTTCATTTTCTATAAACTGTGAAAATTCACGCTCTAAACCTATTACAAAACCAATTCCAACTGTAACCAAAACTCTTATAAGAAATTCTAGTTCTGTTAAGTGAAAATCCTGTAATTGAACTAAAAAACTATCTTCCATTAAATTTAATTAGTAGTTAATACTGATTAAAAAATGTAATAGTTCGAATATTTAAAACCTACATGTATTTTGTTAAAAATTTAAAAAACTCCTTTTTTAAGTCTCTGTAAATATGACGTTGTACTTCCATTCTGTTTCTAAACTCAATGTGTTTTTTAACCAAAGTAGTATCTAACAAGTCTTTTCCTTTTTTACTGGCTGCAGCAATACTTGCCTCATGAATATGTATATCGTCTTGAAGTGTATTTATAACTTTTTCTTGCAGTATAAATTGATTTTGATAATGTTCCAATTGCGCAAGTATGTCTTTTTTGGTCCACCTTTTAACAAGTTCTTCTAATCTATTTTGAAAAGATTTTAATTCATCTTCCCAAAAGAAGAGTTCGCGTCTCCATTGATTGTGCTCAAAATGTAAATCGGAATTAAAAATAAGTTTGTTTTTCATAATACTAGCTTTTAAGTTATATATTTTAGAATGTAACTTTATGAAATACAAAATTTCGCAAAGTATTTAACAATTAAACTAAGTGTTAAGGCTGTAAAAGATTGTTATTTTTTTATAACATTTAATGTTTAATTTTTACTAAAGTTCTTTATTTAACAAAACAATTAAAATGATACCTATCAGTTTAAAAAAAATTTGAACTCTTTTAAAATTAACCTTTAAGGTTCGTTAGAGTTTCTTTAGTCCGTTCTCCTAAAATAATTTTAAGATCTTCCAAATAAACTACTTCCTTTTGCAATAATAATTTCGCTAAAGTTTCCAATTCATTTTTATGTTTTACCAATAAATTTTTGGTTTTTTTGTAAGCGGTTTCTATCAAGTCTTTTACTTCTCTATCTATTAACATTGCCATATTTTCACTATAAGGTTTCCCTAAAAATCGTTCATTTTCACCAGTTGAATCATAAAAACTCATAGGACCAATTTCATCGTCCAAACCATAAAAGGCAACCATATTATATGCTTGTTTTGTTACTTTCTCTAAATCATCTAAAGCTCCAGATGAAACTTCGTTAAAAATTACTTCTTCTGCTGCTCGCCCTCCTAATGACGCACATAATTGATCTAAAAATTGAGCTTTGGTTATAATTTGACGCTCTTCTGGCAAATACCAAGTAGCGCCCAACGATTTTCCTCTTGGAATAATAGATACTTTTACTAAAGAGTCAACATGCTCCAAATGCCAACTTGCCAAAGCATGACCAGCTTCATGATATGCTATTATTTCCTTCTCTTTTGGGGAAATAATTTTACTTTTACGCTCTAAGCCTCCGATAACACGGTCTCTGGCTTCCATAAAATCGCTCTGTTCTATAAGTTGTTTTTTATACCGCGCAGCAATAAGTGCTGCCTCATTGCAAATATTCGCAATATCTGCTCCAGAAAAACCTGGACTTAAAGCAGCCAAAGAATTAATATCTACATCTGTTGCAAGTTTTAACTGACGAATATGTACTTTAAAAATCTCTTCACGTTCTATTTTATTAGGCAATTCTAAATAAATATGCCTATCAAATCTTCCTGGACGTAAAAGGGCTTTATCTAAAACATCTGGTCTATTGGTGGCAGCAAGAACAATTACTCCTGTATTAGGTCCAAATCCATCAAGCTCTGTAAGCAACTGGTTTAAAGTACTTTCTCGCTCATCATTTGCCTGAAATGCATTTACTTTACCCCTAGATCTACCAATAGCATCAATTTCATCTATAAAAATAATACTTGGTGCTTTACTTTTTGCTTGCTTAAATAAATCGCGTACTCTGGAGGCGCCAACACCAACAAACATTTCAACAAATTCTGAACCAGACATTGAGAAAAAAGGCACTTTTGCTTCGCCTGCAACAGCTTTAGCTATAAGTGTTTTCCCTGTTCCTGGTGGTCCTACAAGCATAACACCTTTAGGTATTTTTGCTCCTAATTTTGTATAGGTTTCAGGGTTTTTAAGAAAGTCTACCACTTCCATAACTTCAAATTTAGCCTCTTTTAACCCTGCTACATCTTTAAAAGTTACAGCGCTTTTACCTTCTGTTTCAAGAATTCTTGCATTGGTTTTACTAAAATTAAAAAGCGAACTGCCAGTACCACTAGTACCTCCCATTCTTCGGAAAATAAATAACCAAAAGAGAATGATTATAACAAAAGGTAAGATCCAAAATAGCGTATCCATCAAATTGGTTCTGTTCTGATAAAAAATATCAATTTTATCTTTAGAAGAAAACCCTTCTTGAGCCTTTTCTAATTTTATCTCAAAACTTTCTACCGAACCAATGGTCAAATTATAATGCGGTCCTATTTTAGAAGCAAAAAAGTCACTAGATAATGCTTGGTACTTTGGGTCTTGCAATTTTTCTTGTTTGATATAAATTTTTGCAACTTCTTTATTTACAACTACAATTTTAGCAACATCATGCTGACTTAACATTGTTTGTTCAAATTGTTGCCAGCCAATTTCTTTGATTTTGAATGATGGAAAAAAAAGCCATAAAAATACAAATAGTAACATCACCAATAAAAAAATCCAATTAGGTTTATAGAATTTAGGTGAAGGTTCTTGCGAATTATTAGTATCACTATTTTTTTTACGAGTCATTATTTCTTTTTGATTTACATTTATTTCAAAATCAAAACCCTAACTAACTAATTATTAATATTTAAATTTTTATAATATCTGTAGGAGTTTCAACTAAAATTGTTTTATCTCCTCTTAAAGCAATGGGTTGTTTCATAATTTCTGGGTTGTTTCTAATCATTTTTATCCAATCTTCTGAAGATAAATTATGATGTTCGAATTTTGAAACATACGCTGGATGCTGTTGATTTACCAAATCTTTAATTTCCATTTTTAATCTATCTGCTAATTCTGCAATTTGGGTTCCAGTTAATCGTGTTTTTAAAATATCAATTTCTTGAATGGGCAAACCTTCTGCTTTTGCATATCCCAATGCTTGTTTCGCCCTTACAGATTCTGAGTTGTAAAACAGAGTTATTTGTCGTTCTGATGTCGCTATTTCTCCCATGATATTTTATTTTAAATTATGAGTTTCTTTATGATGTGCTAATAATAGCTTTAAACTTTCCAAATAATCTTGCATCACTTTTTTATTGATTTTGGGATTATTTTCTGAAGGAATTGCAAGTGGATTCTCTTCCAGAAACTGATACAATTCTGGATAGTTTTTTTCAATTTTAAGAGTTAGATCTGTTATTTCTTTAAGTACTTTTTGTAAATTTCTCATAAGATTTAAAGGTTTTTCTATTCATACCGTAATGCATCTATTGGGTTTAATTTGGCCGCTTTTTTGGCTGGAAAATACCCAAAAGCTATTCCAACAAAAGCTGCAAATCCAAAACCAATTAATATAGAATAAAGCATTGTTGGTATGTAAAAATTTGTAATCTTATAAATTATTTGATTTCCAATAATGCCTATTAAAACACCTAATGTTCCTCCAGCCAAACTCAATGTAACAGCTTCTATTAAAAATTGAGTTAAAATATCACTTTCTCTGGCTCCAATTGCCAAGCGTGTTCCAATTTCACGCGTTCGCTCAGTTACTGACACTAACATAATATTCATAATACCAATACCTCCAACTAACAATGAAATACTTGCAATTGCGCCTAGAAGTATTGTCAGAATTCCTGTAATATTACCAGTAATTTCTTGTAATTCAACTTGAGTAGTAATTTCAAAGTCATTTTCTTCTCCTTCTAAAATCCTGTGAGTTTCTCTTAGTAATTGTGTAGCCTCAAATTTAGCGTTTGTAATATGATCTTCACTTGTTGCACTAGCCATAATAATATCATAGCCTCTTCTATGTCCAGATAATCTATTTTGAATAGTTGTATAAGGTGCCAAAATGATATCATCTTGATCTTGCCCCATCGCACCTTTTCCTTCTTCTTTTAAAAAACCAACCACCGTAAATGGAATTTTATCTATTCTAATTTGTCTTCCAATTGGATCTAAATCTAAAAACAATTCATCTTTAATAGTTTTACCTATAACACACACCTTTCTAGCTGTTTTTACATCTTCCTCTTTAAAGTATTCTCCTGTTAACAAATCTCTACTTAAAATATCAAAATATTGATCTGAAACTCCATAAATAGCAATAGATTTATAACCATTTGGACCAATAGCTTGAGCCACCGATACAATTAAGGGCGATAGTTTTGAAATCCAAACAGAGTTCTTTTGTAAGATCTCAAAATCTTTTTTGTTGATTGGTTTACCCATTCTAACATGTGCACCTGCACGGTGTTCCGTTTTAGTATAAATCATTAATAAATTAGTACCCAAACCAGCTATTTGATCCTGTATCTGTTTGGTTGCTCCTTCACCTGCTGAAATTGTCATAATAACTGCGGCAACGCCAATAATTATACCAAGCGTAGTTAATAAACTGCGCGTTTTATTCTTAAAAATCGCCTGAAAAGCTACTTTAAATGTTTTAATTAACTGTCTCATAATATTCGGGTTAAGCCGTTAACTCCAAATCTTTTAATGCACTTTCTTTAGTACTTCTATTTTCTATTATAGTGTCTGTTAATATCCGTCCATCTCTCAAATAAATCATCCGTTTAGCAAATTGAGCAATTTCTGGTTCATGAGTAATCATTACAATGGTTTTTCCTTTATTATTTAATTCAACAAATAAATCTGCTACATTAATACTTGCTTTACTATCTAAATTTCCAGTAGCTTCATCAGATAAAATTAAAGCAGGATCATTTACTAAGGCTCTTGCAATTGCTACGCGTTGCTGCTCTCCTCCTGAAAGTTGGTTTGTTTTATGGTTTAATCTATCCCCTAATCCAACCTGTTCCAAAGCTTTTTTTGCAAGTTCTTTTGAATTAGAAAATCTTCCTGTTCTATTATAAACTAGCGGCAATTCAACATTTTCTATGGCAGTAGTTCTTGATAATAAATTATAACTTTGAAAAATGAATCCTATTTTTTGATTTCTTACATCTGCTAACTGATTTTTATTTAGCTTATTAACGTGTACTCCATCCAAATAATAATCACCAGAAGTTGGTTTATCTAAACAGCCTAAAATGTTTAAAAATGTTGATTTGCCCGATCCTGATGCTCCCATAATTGCAACAAATTCTCCCTCATCTATTATTAAATCTACATCTGTTATGGCGTGCACTTCTATTTCTCCATTTTTAAAAACGCGACATACTTTTTTGGTTTCTATTACTTTTTTTTGTGGCATTTTCCTATTTTTTAGATTTAATACCATTTATTACCTTTATTTCTTCTGGTATTGGTACATTATCTAGAAATCTTATTAATTCTGATTGTAAGCCTGTTTTTATTCCTATTTCCATAAATTTAAAATCTAGTTTTCCTTCTGAGTTAGTATAAAAAAGGATATTAATATTGGATGGTAATCCTTTTTTAAAATTACTTGGAGTATAAGATTCTTCATTGCTAATAGCGTTTTTAAACTTTTGATACAATGAATCTGAAAGTACGCTTTTTGATTTCTCTTCTAATTTTGATTTGATTTCTTTTAAAATTATCTCATTAGGTCTAAACCTCAAGGCTGAATTATTAATTAGTAGCACATTCTTTGCTGATTTGGTAATAAACTCCAAATTGGCTGTCATCCCGGGAAGTAATAATCCTTCTTTGTTATCAACATCAACCACCACCTGATAATTAACCACATTATTTATCTCAATTGGTTGCAATCGTATTTGACTAACTATACCATAAAATTCTTTCTCAGAGTATGTTTGAACTGTAAAATGTACTTGCATACTATCACGAATAAAACCAATATCGCTTTCATCTACATCCGCTAGAATTTGCATTTTTGACAAATCTTCAGCAATTATAAACATTTTTGGAGTTGCAAAAGAAGCTGCAACTGTTTGGCCCTCTTCCACACTTCGTTCTGTTATTGTACCACTTATTGGTGCAGTTATTTTAGCATAACCGATACTTACTTTTATGGCCTTAACCGCTGCCTCTGCTGCTCTATTAGCCCCAATTGCCTGATCATAAATAAACTTAGAATTGGCTAAGTCTTTTTCTGAAATAACATTTTTATTAAACAATCCTAAATTTCTTTCATATTCTTTTTTTGAATGAGCTAACTGGGTTTGACTTATAGCTAAATTTGCTTGCGTACTTATTAAATTTGTATTTAACAATTTCAAATCCATTTCTGCTAACAACTGCCCTGCCTGCACTTTATCATTATAATCAACATATATTTTTTTTATAGTTCCAGATATCTGTGTTCCAACCTCAACAGTATTAATAGCTTCTAAAGTACCAGTACTTGATACAATTGCTTCAATAGTTCCTCTCTCTAATTTTGTGTATGTAAATTCAAGATTTTTTGAAGCTATTATTGGCTTTATTTTAATATAAAATATTACAGTAATAACTAAAAGTCCAAAAAAAATCCATCCCCTCTTTTTCATTTCCATACATGTTAAGAATAATCTAATATATAGTTATTAGTTAGTGAGCTTTCGTTAAAATTCTTATGAGTTCATCACTTTCTATCAAATGTTTAGTAACTTCAAAAACCTCTTTTCTATTTGCTCTAAAGGTTTTTAAAAATATTGTTATGTCATTTTCCAGTTGTTGATGTTCTATTCTAAACTTATGAGAATCATATTTAAAAGCATCTTCTATTAACCCTTCAATATGTGTTAAGTGTTTATTTATTCCTTTCAATAAAAGATCACATTCTTTGGTTGTTTTTACAATACTTTTTCTAATGTTATTAACACTTTCTAGATCATCCTCTTTCGAAATCCAAATAATATATTTATCAATTAAATCATCTAAAAATCTTAAATCATCTTTATAAAATAATAAGTCCGATTTCCAATGTTTGGTAAGTATGTACAAATCTTGCCATGAGGCTTCAAAAATATAATTGCCATTTGGTCTGTTTCTTAATTCGTTTAAATCATTTTTCATGATAATAGCTTTTATAACATTAAAATTATCAAACTAAAAATTTGAATAAAATGACCGACATCATCAATAAACCTTCAAAAGTTGAGAGATATCATTTAATTTTTAGGAGGTGTATTTTAAATTTATGTCAAATAAAGCCTTATGAAAACAATATTATGTGCCATAGATTATTCAATAAATTCAATAGCTGCCTTAAAATATGCGGTTGCCTTAAGTTCTAAAATTAATTCAAAATTGTATGTTTTAAATGTATATGACGCAACAACTATGGTCGCAACAATTAATGAGCCTTATTTGTTATCAAAAAAAGAATTAAGAAAAGAAAAAAAAATTAAATTAAAAGACTTTTGTATAAATCACTTAGGTAATAATATTGACACTAAAAATATAGAGTTTGAGGCCATTGAAAATATTTCAATTGTTGAAGCAATTAATACTAAAGCTAAAATACTAAAAGCTTCATTAATTTTTACAGGAATGAAAGGAAAAGGTAAATTAAAGAGCTTTTTAATGGGAAGTACCACAAAAGAACTTATTTCTAAAGCACCTTGCCCTGTGCTTGCTATTCCAGAAAAATTTGTACTTAAAAATATTAGCACTATTGTGTATGCTACAGCTTTTGAACAAGAAGATATTTATGCTGTTGCCAAACTTTCTGAAATTGCTGCTGTTTTTGATGCTTCAATAAAAGTAATACATATTTCTCCTAGAAGTGAAAAAGATGGTGCAACGCAAATGGAGTGGTTTAAAGAAATGTTATTACAACGTGTTAACTACAGCAACATAGATTTTAACATTTATAGTTCTAATGATACTATATATTTTTTAAGATTATATTTAAATGAAGTAAAAGCAGATTTAGTTGCAATGTTAGAACGTACTACCATAACATCTTTTTTTAATAAAATTTTTCATACAGATTTGGTTAAAAAAATGGAATCTTTAAGTGAATTACCTTTAATTAGTTTTAATGAAAAGAATTTTAAATAAAAAAGATAAAGCAGTAAAACTATAGCAGCAATAGCTATTGAAAAACAGCTAAAACAACAACTACTAAAATAGGATTATGCTTACAAGCTCCATCTAATTTTCTTGAACTCCCTCTGTTTTTAATTGAACAAGTAATTGAGAATATTTATTTTAATCCAGATGCTTTTGTTAATAGAACCTTAAAATACTTACAAAGCAGAACAACGTAAATTACATGTTACAGCAACAATTTACGTTGTTATATTAAAAAAAGAATAATTATTATAATTTTCTAATTAATTTCTCATCTTCAAGTTGTGCAATAATAACTGCAACATAATCTTTCACAGTAACCGAAATTGTTTGTGGATCCACAACTTTAAATGACCCAACCCAAATAAGTGATTTATTTTCAGCACCATTTAGATTGTAAATTGATGTTTCTATATGATAAACATCGTAGGTTTCGTAGTATCTTGGAGTATAATAAATATCCTGATACCAATAATAGTACCTTCCAAATCTTGACCATCCAAAACCCACCCTTGGATAATTCTCGTAATAATTCTTTTGTTTTTCAACACCTTTTACAACGGTAATTACAACAGCATCAAAACCATTTCTAGATATATTTTGAATCATCTCATTAATTTCTTCCTCACTTTTTTTTGAACTTGTAAAAGTTTCGTTTAAAATTGTATTACTTTCAACTGCATTTATATTTCTTAAAATTAAAGCATTTTTAAATTCTTGTTCAAAAATTTTACGTGCTGTAAGGTTATCGGTAATACCAATCACTAAAGCTTTTTTTGGATTAAAAGAAGTCGTTTCAGGGTTTTTCCAACTATCAACAAATTGTGTAGAAGAACAACCTGTTACAACAATAAGTATAAAAATCATTACTAATTTTTTCATAATATAATATTTTAGACTCTTAAAGTTAAAATTACTAGCTAATTTTTTAAATGATTATTATCAATAATTGGTTTGAGGAATATCATTTCCTAGCGCATCTATTTAATTTAACTTCAAGTATTATTAATCTAAAACAAATTAAAATGTCTGTATTAAAAGTTATTGAAATATTAGGAAATTCAACTGTAAGTTTTGAAGATGCCGTTCAAACCGTAATTAATGAGGCAGCGAAATCTGTTAAAAACATTAAATCAGTTTATATTGTGGATATGCAGGTTACTGTAAACAATAATAAAATTAAAGAATTCCGAGTAAACACAAAAGTTACATTTGGTATTATTGATAATTAGTTTTCCTATAAATAGGGCAAAGCTTGGTTAGAGGTGTTTTTAAAAAGATAATGAGAGAAATTGAGTTAATATTTAAAAACACCTCTTTTTTCCTTTTCATCTAGTTTTGTTTTTTTATCTAGAAAAAAAATTAAATATATTTTATTAAAACACTAAAAATTCCGTTCATGAAGTTTGTAGATTATTATAAAATACTTGGAATTAACAAAACTGCTAGCGACAAAGATATTAAAAAAGCTTATAGAAAATTGGCTCGTAAATACCATCCAGATTTAAATCCAAATAACAAAGAAGCCGAAAAAAAATTTAAACAAATTAACGAAGCAAATGAAGTATTAAGTAATCCTGAAAATCGTAAAAAATACGACAAATACGGTAAGGATTGGCAGCATGGTGAGGCATTTGAGAAAGCTAAACAACAACAAAGTTATTCGGGTGCTGGGAGAAGTTATTCTGAACAAGATTTTTCCGATTTTTTTGAATCTATGTTCGGTGGTGCTCGCTCCTATTCTAAACAAAGTAGCAGACAATTTAAAGGACAAGATTTTAATGCTGAACTTCATTTAAATTTAACAGATGTTTATAAAACACATAAACAAGTTTTAACAGTTAATGGCACTAACATAAGACTTACTATTCCTGCAGGAATAACGCATGGACAAATTATTAAAATAAAAGGAAAAGGAGGCCAAGGTGTAAATGGAGGTCCAAACGGAGATTTGTACATTAAATTTAATATAAATAATAACACCAAATTTAAGAGAGATGGCGACAATTTATATACCTCTATTGATCTTGATTTATATTCTGCAATTTTGGGCGATAGAATTACAATTGATACTTTTAATGGTAAAGTAAAACTAAAAATTGCTCCAGAAACTACAAATGGAACTAAAGTGAAGTTAAAAGGAAAAGGGTTTCCTGTTTATAAGAAAGAAGGCGTTTTTGGAGATTTAATTATTACATACACTATTAAAATTCCAACAAATTTAAACAACAAAGAAAAAGAACTATTTAAAGAATTAAAAAAAATAAGATCTAATGAATAAGCAAGATTTAATACTGATAGAAACAATTTGTTTTCACTATAAAGTTGAAATTTCCTTTATAAAAGATCTGGAAAACATTGGTCTTATAACAACTGAAACCGTTGAAAACAATAAATTTATTCATCAAGATAAAATAAACGATCTTGAAAAAATGATAAGGCTTCACAACGAATTAAATGTGAATATAGAAGGAATTGATATTGTATTTAACCTCTTAAAAAAAGAATTAAAACTTAAAGAAGAATTAGATGCATTAAAAAGCAGGTTAAGACTTTATGAAAACGAATAAAAAAACTTCCCTCTTTTGTATAAAAAATTAAAACTTCAATATTAATATATTTAGAATAAGTATTTACAATTTCACTACACCTCAAATCTCCCTAATATTTCTTTGCTATATTCAATTAAAAACAATATTTTTAACATTGTTCTTTTTGCTAAAGATGTCTTAAACAAAAATGAATAAAACCTTTAAAAAAATTAAAAACTGAAAAAGATGACTTATCTAAATATGATTGGTCCTTGGCAAATTATTATAATAATTACTTTACTACTTGGAATTATACCAACAATTATTGCTTTAGTAGATATTTTAAGAAATAAATTTGAAGACAACAATAAAATTGTTTGGGTATTGGTAGTATTATTTTTTAACTTACTTGGTGCTATCTTATATTTCATAATTGGAAGAAAGCAAAGAATAAAGGAATAAAGATTTTTGGTTCAATAGTAGGAATTGTATTTGGTTACAAATCCAAAAAAACAGAAATGTTTAACTTCATTTTAAAATTGAACTGTATAATTAGTAACTTCGCACATTGAAAATTAGTTCGATGGAAAACGCAAATCAAAACTCAATAAATTTAAATAAATACATTAGCAGTACTGGAATTTGTTCTAGAAGAGAAGCCGAAAAACTAATTATTGATGGAAAAGTTACAATAAACGGTAAACCAACTCAATTAGGAAATCGTGTATTTGATGGAGATATTGTAAAAATTAATGGACAACTTTTAAAATCGAAACCAAGAACGCTTTATATTGCTTATAATAAACCAGTTGGTATTGTTTGTACCACAGATTCTAAAGAAAGAAATAACATTGTACGCGCCATAAATCATTCAGAAAGGCTCTTTCCCATTGGTCGTTTAGACAAACCCTCTCAAGGCTTAATCTTTTTAACAAACGATGGAGATATTGTAAATAAAATTTTACGTGCTGGAAACAATCACGAGAAGGAATATATTGTTACTGTAAATAAACCAATTACCCAAGAATTTTTACAAAAAATGAGTAATGGAATTCCTATTTTAGGAACAGTTACAAAAAAATGCGTGGTTGAACAAATCTCTAAAAACAACTTCAAAATAATTTTAACACAAGGACTTAACAGGCAAATTAGACGTATGTGTGAGTATCTTAATTTTGAAGTTACAAAATTGGTACGTACCAGAATTATGAATGTTAGTTTAGCCAATTTAGCAGAAGGAACTTGGCGCGAATTAACTACAGAAGAACTGCAACACATCAACAAAATGGTTGCAAGCTCTTCTAAAACAGAAGAAGCGTCAAAAACACCTTCAAAAAAGAAAGCTCCTTTTTCAAAAAAAAGCAACCTTAAATCTAAAAACAATACCCGGTTTAAATCAAATACAAAAAGAAGAAGGTAGTTTTTAAAAATAGTAATTGTCTATTGCATATTGCTTAAAATAAAACTTTTAAACTTTTAAACCTTTCAACTTTATAACTATCTTTGCCGACTATGCAATTTGAATTAAAAAGTAAAGATGCTCTAAGCAAAGCCAGAGCAGGTATTATAACAACAGATCACGGTAAAATTGAAACACCAATTTTTATGCCTGTTGGTACTGTTGGAACGGTAAAAGGTGTGCACCAAACCGAACTAAAAAACGAAATAAATCCCGATATAATTTTAGGAAACACCTATCATTTATATTTACGTCCGCAAACTAAAATTTTAGAACAAGCTGGAGGTTTACATAAATTTATGAACTGGGATCGAAATATTTTAACTGATAGTGGTGGTTACCAAGTGTATTCGCTTTCTGGAAGAAGAAAAATTAAAGAAGAAGGTGTAAAGTTTAAAAGTCATATAGACGGTTCTTATCATACGTTTACGCCTGAAAATGTAATGGAAATTCAGCGCAGTATTGGTGCAGATATTATTATGGCCTTTGATGAATGTACACCCTACCCTTGCGATTTTAACTATGCAAAAAGATCGATGCATATGACACATAGATGGTTAAAACGTTGTATTACACATTTAGAAAAAACACCTTTTAAATACGATTATAGTCAAACATTTTTCCCAATTGTACAAGGAAGCACATATAAAGATTTAAGAAAACAATCTGCAGAATTTATAGCTTCAGTTGGTGCCGAAGGAAACGCAATTGGTGGACTTTCAGTAGGAGAACCAGCAGAAGAAATGTACGAAATGACAGAAGTTGTAACTGCAATTTTACCAGAAGACAAACCACGTTATTTAATGGGAGTTGGAACACCTATAAATATTTTAGAAAATATTGCGTTAGGTATAGATATGTTCGACTGTGTAATGCCAACTAGAAATGCTAGAAATGGAATGCTTTTTACAGCACACGGCACAATAAACATAAAAAATAAAAAATGGGAAGACGATTTTTCTGCAATTGATGAAATGGGAATAACTTATGTAGATACATTGTATTCAAAAGCCTATTTACGTCATTTATTTGTTGCTAAAGAATTATTAGGAAAACAAATTGCTTCTATTCATAATTTAGGATTTTATTTATGGTTGGTTCGTGAAGCTAGAAAGCATATATTAGCAGGAGATTTTTCCGAATGGAAAAACCGAATGGTAAAACAAATGGATAAAAGATTGTAACAGTTTATTGTTAAGCATAAAAAACACAAATAACTGAAATTGAGAATTATAGACAAATACATATTAAAAAAATTTCTATCCTCATTTGCGTTGGTCTTAATTTTGTTGTTACCAATTGCCATTGCTATTGATGTTTCAGAAAAAGTAGATAAATTTTTACGTCACGCAGATTTATCAGTTTCTGAAATTATTAGAGATTATTATGTACACTTTATTGTAATATTTGGAAACACGTTTATGCCTTTGGCATTGTTTATTGCGGTTATATTTTTTACATCTAAGATATCCTCAAATACCGAAATTATTGCTATTCATTCCGCAAAAATTTCTTTCACACGATTTCTAAAACCTTATTTTATTGGAGCTTCTTTAGTTACAATACTTGCACTGGGAATGAATCATTTTGTAGTACCAAATAGTAACAAAATTTTTAATGAATTCAGTAAAAAATACCTTCAAAAGAAAAAATACAATCAAAACCATTTAACAAATATCAATTTACAGCTCGGATCTAACGACTATATCTACTTAAAAAGTTATAATTTAGATACAAAACAAGGTCAAAAATTTTCTTTTGAAAAATTTGAAGGCACTAATTTGCAATATAAATTAATGGCTGAAAACATTAGATGGATAGAAAAAGACACTGTTTTTAGACTAAATACCTATAAAAAAAGATTCATTTTAGAAGGTAGAGATTCTATAGAATATGGTATAAAATTAGATACATTATTAGATTTTATGCCAAAAGATTTAATAAATGTAGACGACTTAGCTAAAGAAATGACCTCTATTAAATTAAGTGAATTTATTGAACAATCTAAGCAAAGAGGTATTGGTAATTTAAATACTTATTTAGTTGAATTTCATAAAAGAACCAGCCTACCAATTTCGACATATATTTTAACATTTATAGCTGTTTGTTTAGCCGCAAAGAAAAAAAGAGGTGGTATGGGAATAAACCTAGCTATAGGAATAACCTTAATGTTTGTGTACGTATTTTTCTTAAAAATTGCAGAAGTTTTAGGTGCTGGAGCAGAAACAAATGCATTCATAATGGTTTGGCTTCCAAACATGTTTTTTGGAGGACTCGCCGTTTACTTATACCTTAGAAATGCCAAAAACTAACTTAAAAAACTACTTACACCTCCACTTTATTGTATTTATTTGGGGATTTACAGCCATTTTAGGAGCACTTATCACAATAGATGCAATTCCTTTAGTTTGGTACAGAATGTTGTTGGCGGTAGTTGTACTTTTTATCTATTTTTTAATTACAAAAAAGAACCTAAAAGTTCGCCCTAGAACACTTATAAAATTTTTTATAGGCGGTGTACTTATTGCACTGCATTGGATTGCCTTTTTTACTGCAATTAAAGTTTCTAATGTTTCTATAGCTCTGGTTTCTATGAGTACAGGTGCTTTGTTTACTTCATTTATTGAACCTGTTTTTTTTAAAAGACGTATTAATTTTATCGAATTTGTCTTTGGAATTATTGTAATTTCTGGATTGTGTATTATTTTTAATGTTGAAAACGACTATACCCTCGGAATTATTTATGCACTAATTGCGTCATTATTATCAGCATTATTTACAGTTATTAACGGGCTATTTGTAAAACAACACGATGCAAGTACAATTTCATTCTATCAATTACTTTTTGGTGTGCTTTTTATTACTGTTTATATTTTATTTTCAACTGGATTTACACCAGAAAACTTTACTTTAACAAACAACGATATAATTTATTTAATAATATTAAGTACCATTTGTACAGCATATGCTTTTATAGTATCTGTTGATATAATGAAATACTTAACTCCTTATACTGTAATGCTAACTATAAATTTAGAACCTGTTTATGGAATTATTTTAGCTGTTTTAATTTTTGGTGAGGCAGAAAAAATGACTCCTCAGTTTTATTTAGGTGCTGCAATAATTTTTGTAACAGTAATTGTAAATGGATTAATAAAAAATAAAAAAAGTACCTAAGTGTATACTTAAAATTTAGAAGTTATTATATTTGTACAACATCAAATTTAAAAAACATGGAATATTTAGAATTTGAATTACCAATAAAAGAATTAGAAGAACAACTTACTAAGTGTGAATTAATTGGTAAAGAAAGTGATGTAGATGTAACTGATAGTTGCAAAAACATTGAAAAAAAATTGATAAAAACTAAAACCGATATATATAAAAACCTAACAGCTTGGCAAAGAGTTCAGTTGTCAAGACATCCAAACAGACCGTATACTTTAGATCATATAAACTTTCTTACCAATGGTACTTTTATGGAACTACACGGTGATAGAACTGTAAAAGATGATAAAGCAATGATTGGTGGATTGGGTAAAATTGGAGACCAATCTTTTATGTTTATTGGGCAACAGAAAGGTTACAATACCAAAACACGCCAGTATAGAAACTTTGGAATGTCTAACCCAGAAGGATACAGAAAAGCGCTGAGGCTTATGAAAATGGCTGAAAAATTTGGTATTCCTGTTGTAACACTTTTAGACACTCCTGGTGCGTACCCTGGTTTAGAAGCTGAAGAACGTGGACAAGGTGAGGCAATTGCTAGAAATATTTTAGAAATGACACGCTTAAAAACACCTATTATTACCATTGTAATTGGTGAAGGTGCCTCTGGTGGTGCTGTAGGAATTGGTGTAGGAGATCGAGTTTATATGATGGAAAACACATGGTACTCAGTAATTTCTCCTGAATCTTGCTCTTCAATCTTATGGAGGAGTTGGGAACACAAAGAGAAAGCAGCTGAAGCTCTAAAACTTACCGCAAGTGATATGAAAAAACAAAAATTAATTGACGGTATTATTAAAGAACCTCTTGGAGGCGCGCATTACGACAGAGAAAATGCATTTAAAGAAGTAGAAAAAACAATAATTAGCGCATATAAAGAGCTAAAAGATTTAACACATGAAGATCTTGTAAAAAAACGTATGGATAAATACGCCGAAATGGGTGAATTTAAAGGGTAGTCTAATTTTAATTATTGTACTTCTAAAATTCATTTTAATAAAAATAAAATGAACTATATAAAATTTGTCATTCTAATGAAATCTTAGAGTGACAAATTTTTTTTTCATTAAATTTATAGTATGTTTATACTTAACTCACATCAAATTGCTGCTGCTGATCAAGCAACTATTAATAATAAAAACATTTCTTCAATTGATTTAATGGAACATGCCGCCAAACAGTGTTTTAATTGGTTACATGGTCAGCTACTACATAAAACCATTAAAATACACGTATTTTGTGGAATTGGAAACAATGGTGGAGATGGCTTAGTAATTGCCCGCTATTTATATGAAAATGGATACAATGCAAACTGTTATATAGTAAATTTTAGCGAAAAAAGAACTAAAGAGTTTTTAGTAAATTACAATCGCTTAAAAGAAATTGGAATATGGCCAACCATTATAAATAATAAAAATGATTTTCCAGAAATCGCTTCTGAAGATATTGTAATTGACGCTATTTTTGGAAACGGTCTTACAAGAAGTCCCGAAGGTTTTACTAAAGAATTAATTAACTATATTAATACCACAAAGGCATTTACATTAGCTATAGACTTTCCTTCTGGCCTTTTTTGTGATTCTCCTGTAATTGAAAAAGAAACAGTTTTAAAAGCAACACACATTCTTACATTTCAAACACCTAAATTGGCATTTTTACTTCCTGAAAATAGTGATTTTTTTGAAACTTGGGAAGTATTAGATATTGGCTTGGACACCAATTTTATAAAAAGTTTAAATCCAACGTTACATTATACAATTAAAAGTGAGATACTTCAATTATATAAACCTAGAAAAAAATGGTCGCATAAAGGCACATTCGGTCATACGCTTATTATTGGAGGAAGTTTTGGGAAAATTGGAGCAGTTACATTAGCTGCAAAAGCAGCTTTAAAAATTGGTAGCGGATTGGTAACTGCATACCTTCCAAAGTGTGGTTATACAATTTTACAATTAGCCATACCAGAGGTAATGGTTGAAGTTGATAATGACACTTCCTTAGAATACTTTAACTTTAAAACAAATGCAACAGTTATTGGAATTGGCCCTGGAATGGGAACAACTGAAAAAACTGCTAACGGTTTTGAACGATTTATTAAAGAAAATAAGTTACCTCTTGTAATTGATGCTGATGCAATTAATTTATTATCTCAAAATAAATCACTTTTAAATTTTCTACCAAAAAACACTATCCTAACACCACATCCAAAGGAGCTAGAACGCTTAATTGGCACCTGGAAAAATGACTTCGATAAATTAGAAAAAACTGTAAATTTCTCTAAAAAACATTCAATTATTGTTATTATAAAAGGTGCCCATACTGTTATTGTTAACGGTGACTCTAAACACTTTAATTCTACAGGAAATCCTGCCCTGGCAACCGCTGGTTCTGGAGATGTTTTAACAGGAATAATTACAGGTTTAATTGCTCAAGCATACGAACCAATTAATGCCGCAATTTTTGGTGTGTATTTACATGGTAAAACAGCAGATATTGCAATTTCCGAAACTAGTTACGAAACCTTTACTGCTTCATCAATATTAAAATATTTACCAAATGCTTTATTAGATTTATTTAATAAAGATGATAATCTAATTGAAAACAACAAAAGCGATGTATAAATAAACTCGTTTTAATTAGAAAACAAAAAAGAGACTGCCCAATATATTAGACAGCCTCTAAAAGAGTTTATTAATTTATTTCCTAAAAATTAAATTTTGTATTCATCAAATAATTCTATTAATTTTTCACTTGAAGGTCTTGGTGCGTTTGAACTTATAATATTTCCTTTTGGATCAATTAAAATAAAACGAGGAATCCCTTTAATTAAATAACCTGTTACAAAATCAGATTTCCAATTTTTATCAGAAAATAGCTGAATTCCTTTTAAATCTTCTTCTTTAACCATAGTTTTCCATTTCTCATAATCTTTTTCAACATCTACAGATATACTAACAAATTCTATATTTTTATTGTGGTATTTAGCTTCTACTTCTTTTAAAAATGGTATCTCAGCTTTACAAGGCCCACACCAAGTAGCCCAAACATCAACATAAACAAATTTACCTTTTAAATCATCTAAAGAAGTTGTTCCTCCATTAAAATTCTCATAATTTTCAAATTTTGGAGAAGGCTGGCCTTTAGCTACTGTTTTTAATTTATTATAACTTTCTGTAATTTCTTTTTTATGTTCTTCATTTGTTGAAGTTGCCATAAATAAACTATAAAAATCTTCTAATTGATCTGTATAAGTTATATTATTTTTAGAATTTACATAAAGTAATTTATTTTTAATAGTTTCATTTGTAATACCAGCTGCAGTTTTCAGAAAAGCAATATCATTTGGTATTGAATCTTGTTCTGCCAATTTTCTTGCCTCTTTATGATAATGTGCATTAACTAAATTTTCGTAATTTGAAGAAAATAAAAAATCCTCTTCACTGTTATAATCAACCGTTTCAAGTTCTTTTAAAAAATCATCAGAAACTTTAAAATCTTTCTTTTTAGCATAATGAGAATGATACAATTGATATTTGTTCAGAAACCCTAAATAAGAATAATGTAAATTACGTTTTTCTTTCTGTTTAAATTCTTCTGAAACTCCTTCAGCAGCAGCTAATAAATCTTCCGAAGCAGTTTTAATTTCATTAATTTTGGCTTTATAAGCATCTTCTTCTAATAAATAAATGTCTATTCCTTCTCCTGCTAATTCATTAGATTTCGCTCTTTTTTTGATTAAATAGTTACTTATTTCAGATCCAGTCCCAGTAAGTTCTAATGTGTTTTCAAAATCGTTTGCATCAAAATTAACGTTAACAGTATTTCCTGAATCTAAATATAATGAAGCTTTATTTTTACCATCTGAAAGTATGTAATAACCTGTTGTAACCGTTACAGTATCTTTAAATGTACCATCATCGGAAACTTCAATAGTTTTTATAAGACTTTCTGTACTATTAAAGGTTAATTGTTTTGCTACAGGATTTGCAATTTTACCAGATAAAATTGCATAATCTATTTTTGGTTCTTCTTTACAAGAAATAATTGCTAAAGCAGCAATAAAAAACATTATTTTTTTCATAATTTAGGTTTAATTATTTTTAATTTATCAAATATAAAACTTATTATTTAATATAATATCTATCTTTTTATTTTAACAAGAAACCCCATAAGATGTTAACTATAGTTGTATGGCTATTAGTTAAATTTAGGACATAAAAAAAACGGTAGGTTTGCCTACCGCTTCTTAAACAATTTACAATGGTTTTTGTGTCTACTCTTATATTCCGAATCTTCGTTTACTATTCCAAGTTATACTTTTAGCATTCTTAAAGTCGACTGCCGTCATTCTTTTTTTACTTTCTTGATTTTTTAATTTTTTGATAATTTTCATATCGATATTTTTAGTAGTTATTTATAGTGCAAATATACAACAAGAACAAATATCCTCAAAGAAAAAATTACATATTTATCATTTTTTTAACTATTTGAAATACTATTATTTAATTTTATTTAACGAAAACGTTTTATATTTGATTTTTATTTAATTTTATACAAAATACTTATAAGATCTATAATATCTATTTTGTTAAAAATTTATGAAATTATATAACATCCTTAGAAGGGTCTAATGAAATTTTACCCGTTAAGATTTCAAAATACATTTTAAAATCTGAGCGTAAACTCCAAAGTGGATATTGAAATGTTGCTGGTTTATTTTTTTCAAAAAAGAAATGACCAATCCAAGCGAAACCATATCCTGAAATTGGAACGAATACCCAAAGTTTTGGAATATTATGATACATTGCAGTAATAGCTAACGCAAAAACAAAAGTTGTTCCAATAACATGTAGCAATCTGCAGGTTTTGTTACTATGTTGTTTTAAATAAAAAGGGTAAAAGTCTTTAAAGGTTCTAATTCTTTCTTCCATATTTTGATTTTAAAATTTCAATATTACAAATATTTATCTATTTTAGTTCTAACAACTTTAAATTAGAATGTTATGAAAACTTCTTTTTTACTTTCTACTTGTAACAGTTTTCCTATTTTCATGCTCCAAATCAAACAATAATACTTCAAAAGAAGTACCCAATAAATTTGATTCTGTATTAGCAAAAAACTAAAGGCAGATAATTATGGAATGAAAACTTTTGTAATGGCTTTTTTAAAAAGCGGACCTAATAGATCTCAAGATTCAATAACCGCTGCAAATTTACAACGTTTATATCTAAATAATATTACAAAGTTAGCCAAAGCAGGAAAGCTTGTTTTAGCTGGTCCTTTTTTAGATACTGGAGACATAAGAGGTGTTTATATTTTTGATGTGAGCACCATTGAAGAAGCTAAAACGTTCACCGAAACTGCCCCTGCAATACAGCAGGGATCTTTAATTATGGAATAAAAATTATGGTACGGCTCAGCTGCTTTGCTTCAAGTAAATGATATTCATAAAAAAATTGCAAAAATTGAGATTTGAAAATGCTTAATAAAACTTATAATTAAGTCCTACCATCAAATTCCCTTTTGGCATTGGTACTAAATTAGTTTCAGTATATACCGTATTAAAAATATTGTTTGCACTTAAAGACAACCCGATACGGTTAGGTAATTCAGCCAAAATTTTTGCATCTACAATAGCATATGTTTCTCCTCTCGATCTTTCTACAAACCTGTATGAAATATTTTGAGTAAACAGTTTCGAGAATTTAAAATCTAATACAGATGTTAATTGATGTTTAATACTATTTAACGCATACCGTGTGTATTCATCTTTATTTTCATCCTCTATAAAGCTGTATCCTAAATTAAATTTTTGCTCAAAATTCCAAACACTAAATTTATATACTAGGTCAATTTCAAAACCCTGTGTATTAACTTCACTAAAGTTCCTAGCTTCCCATTTTTCTTCAGGGTTATTCGGATCATCCTTTGCCCAATCTATTAAATCCTTTGCATCTCTATTAAACAATGCTATATTAAAATTAAAACTTCCTGTAGTATATTTAAATCCTAATTCTTGAGACATTGCAGATTCAGGTTTTAAATCTGGATTTCCAATTTCATTTCTTCCAACATAATAAAGGTCAGTAAATGTAGGAACCCTGTAGGTATAACCAATATTACCATACAGCTTAAATCGGTTAGAAAATCTGTATCCAACATCCAATCCAGGAAATGCATTTGTATTAAAATCTGAAAACGAGCTAATGGCTATTCCAGGAGTTATATCAAAATTATCAATCTCAAAACGATGCTCTAAGAATCCAGTAACTGCCGTTCTATTATGATCGTTTAAATTATTACTTACCAAGAAAATTCTTGAAATATCTATACCAACACCCGTTTTACCTAGTGAAGAGTTGAGAACAACATTCGTTTCTGCTCCCACTTTATTTGAAATATGTAAGTTTCGATACACTGGCGGATCGTGTCTTAAATACAAGTACAAATCCTGATTTCTCTTCCAATAAACTCTGGGCTTTATAGTAATATTTCCTGTTTCGTATTTAGTGTCAACTGCAATTAAACTAGTTTGTGTCTCTTCATATTGATCTTTTGCAGCAGGACTCGCATAAAATCCGTTTGCTCCAAAATCTCTTGCTGTAAAGGAAGAAGTAAGGTTATACTTCCCTAAATTTGCTTTTACAAAAATTGACTTATTTTCAAAATCAGTATTGTATCTGTATCCTTCAGATTCTTGATAATTTAATGAAGCTAAAATACCTCCATTATCAAATTTCTGAACAAAAGATAGACCTGCCTTTAAATTTTCATAAGATCCATAGCCCAAATTAGCATTTAGTGAATTGTTTTTAATCTTTTTAGTTACAATATTAATAGCTCCTGTAAAGGCATTTTGCCCATAAACACGAGCAGCTGGACCTTTTATTATCTCTATACGTTCAATATCTCCCAATGATAGAATTGCATTCATTGTATGGTGTCCTGTTTGAGGGTCATCCATTTTAACACCGTCTATTAAGACTAAAGTTTGATCAAAATTTCCTCCTCTTATATACAAATCTGATTGCATTCCATCCACTCCACGTCTTCTAACATCTAACCCTGCAATACTTTGAAGTAACTCAGCAACATTACTTGCAGGACTCTTTACAATGTCTTCAGTTGTTATTAAAGTTATAGTTCTTGAAGTTTTTGAAAAAGGAAGAGCTATCCTATTGGATGTTATAATAATTTCTTTTAACGTATCTCTTTTTATAGGCTCAACTTGAGCTTTTGCCTGAATAATATAAAATAATGTAAAAATTATTAAAGTAATTTTATTTTTCATAAATAGTGATTTTAAAACGCTGTAAAAGTAGTAACTTTCCGGACGATTAACATAGTCCAGATTTAAAATGACAGATAGTCCGGTTAACACTATTTTTAAACAGCTAATTAGTTTAGATAAATCTATATCACAACCTGTATATTTACAAGTCTCTGGACAAATTATAAATGCTATACAACGCAGCTATTTAACCAAAGGTACAATGTTGCCAGGATCCCGTGTTTTAAGTCAACTACTAAAAGTACATAGAAATACTGCAGTTGCAATTTACGAAGAGTTAGCTTCACAAGGTTGGGTTGAAATTATACCCAATAAAGGCACATTTGTTTTAGAACCAGAGAAAAACACTGCCAAAATAAAAGCAACTTCTCAAAAAATTAATGAAGCCTATACATATGCAAAAACAACAGGATTCCCATTTAAAAAATCATTTCATTTAGCATCAACTGTTCAGCTTACAAAGGCTAAGTATACTATTAACGATGGTAAACCAGATTTAAGATTGCATCCTGTACATCATTTTACACGGTGGTATAGTGCTACCATGAAACGAAAAACATTAATAAATAAATGGAATAGATCAGACGAATTTTTCAACTCTTTATTCCAAACTCAACTGTGCAATTACTTAAATGCAACTAGAGGATTTCATATTAGTCCAAACAACTTAATAAACACACGTAGTACAGAAATGAGTTTGTACGTAGTATCACAACTACTAATAAAACCAAACGATGTTGTTCTTGTAGGACATTTAAGTAATTATGCAGCTAATATGATTTTTCAACAAACAGGTGCCAGCATAAAAACAATTCCTGTAGATACTGATGGTTTAGATATTGAGTACATAAAAAAGCATTTTATAAAACATAGTATTAGGTGTGTATATATTTGCGCCCATAGAGATTATCCAACAACAGTAACTTTAAGTGCTGAACGTCGTTTAGAACTACTACAACTAGCAAAAGAGTATGGATTTGCTATTATTGAAGATGATTTTGACTACGACTTTCAGTTTGAAGGATCTGCAATGTTACCTATGGCAAGTGCAGATGCAAACGGTATGGTTATTTACTTAGGAAAAATTGGACAATCTCTATTTCCTAGTTTTCAAACAGGATTTGTAGTAGCGCCAGAAAATATGATTGCAGAAGCTAAGAATTATTTAGAATTACTAGATAAACAAGGCGATTTAATACAAGAGCAAATGCTAACAGAATTAATTAGTGAAGGTGAAATATACCGTCTCATGAAAAAGAATGTTGTGTTATATAAAAAAAGACGAAATTTTGTATGCAAACTCTTAACAACCTATTTTTCAGAAACTGCGCAATGGGAAATTCCTTCTGGTGGATTAGCCATTTGGCTACAATTTCATTCTAAAATATCGTTGGTAAAACTAGCTAAAGAAGCTGAAAAAAACGATTTATTTCTACCTAAAACAATTCTTTATCAAGATAAAAATACATGTGCTATTCGCCTTGGTTTTGGACATTTAAATGAAGAAGAAATAGAACAGGTTATTAAAAAATTAAAAACAGCTTACGATAAGGTGGACTAAAATAAAAAAACCCGAATTAAAATTCGGGTTTTTTTGTTATTTATGCTTCTCCTGTTGGTCCAAAATTCATTGGAATTGGAGGTTGTTCATAGTCTTTAATTTCTCCGTGACTTTGTTCAAACCTATACACATTATCAGCCAAAGCTTTAACCAATCTCTTGGCGTGTTGAGGAGTTAATATAATTCTAGATTTCACTTTAGCTTTAGGTTGTCCTGGCATTACGCTAACAAAATCAACTATAAACTCTGAAACCGAATGATTAATTATTGCAAGATTAGAATATGTTCCTTCTGCAATTTTATCATCTAATTCAATATTAATTTGTCCTTCTTTTTTAGGTTTTTGGTCACTCATAATTAAAAACTTGAATCCATCTCTTCTTTCGAACCTACAATAATATTATCATAAATTCTCATACCTGTACCTGCAGGAATACGTTTACCAACAATTACATTTTCTTTTAATCCTTCTAAATCATCAACTTTACCGCTTACAGCAGCTTCGTTTAATACTTTTGTAGTTTCCTGGAAGGAAGCTGCAGAAATAAATGATTTAGTTTGTAAAGAAGCTCTTGTAATACCTTGTAATATTTGTTCGGCAGTAGCAGGATTTGCATCTCTAGCTTCTACCAACGCTTTATCTTCTCTACGTAATACAGAATTTTCATCTCTTAATTGACGTGCAGAAACAATTTGACCTTCTTTTAAATTGGTAGAATCTCCAGCATTTTCAATAACTTTCATACCATAGATTTCATCATTTTGTTCAATAAAGTCATTTTTATGAATTAATTGATTCTCTAAGAATAATGTATCTCCAGAGTCAATAATTCTAACTTTACGCATCATTTGACGCACTACAACTTCAAAATGCTTGTCATTAATTTTCACACCTTGTAAACGATATACCTCTTGAATTTCATTTACTAAATATTCTTGAACTGCCGCTGGACCTTCAATATTTAAAATATCGTTTGGAGTAACAGCACCTTCTGAAAGTGGCATACCAGCTTTAATAAAGTCATTTTCCTGAACTAAGATTTGATTAGAAAGTTTAATTAAATACTTTTTAACTTCACCTAATTTAGATTCAACTATAATTTCACGGTTACCACGTTTAATTTTTCCAAAAGAAACAACACCATCAATTTCTGAAACTACTGCTGGATTAGAAGGGTTACGTGCTTCAAATAATTCTGTTACACGTGGTAAACCTCCTGTAATATCTCCAGACCTTCCAGATTTACGAGGAATTTTTACAATAAACATTCCAGATGGGATTTTATCGCCATCTTCAACAATTAAATGTGCACCTACAGGTAGGTTGTACGATCTAATTACATTATCATTATCATCTTTCAACAATAATGTAGGAATTGTCTTTTTATTTTTAGATTCAATAATTACTTTTTCTTGGAAACCAGTTTGTTCATCAATTTCTACAAGATAGTTAATACCTCTTTCAATATTTTCAAATTGAATAGTACCTGCAAATTCTGAAACAATAACACCATTAAATGGATCCCATTTACAGATAACATCGTTTTTCTTAAGCTTTTGACCGTCTGTTATATAAACAGTTGAACCATAAGGAATGTTATTAGCACTTAATGTTAATCCAGATTTTTCGTCAATAACTTTTATTTCTGAAGTTCTAGAAATTACAATATCAATAGGTTGTCCATCGGCATCTTTTCCTGCAACAGTTCTTAAATCTTCAACCTGCGCTTTACCTGCAAATTTTGAAGTTAATTTATTATTTTCAGAAATATTTCCTGCAACACCACCAACGTGGAATGTTCTTAATGTTAACTGCGTACCTGGCTCTCCAATAGATTGTGCGGCAACAACACCAACAGCCTCTCCAATTTGAACCATTTTATTTGTTGATAAACTATTTCCGTAACATTGTGCACAGATACCTTTTTTAGCTTCACAAGTTAATGCTGAACGTACCTCTACACTATCTACAGCTGAGCTTTCAATAGCTTTTGCTATTTCTGGTGTAATTTGTTCTCCAGAATGTGCTAATATCTCTTCAGTAATTGGATCAATAACATCATGTAATGATACACGTCCAGAAATTCTTTCACTTAAAGTTTCAACTATTTCATCGTTCTTTTTAAGTGGTTGAACATTTAATCCTCTTAACGTTCCACAATCGTGTTCGTTTACAATAACATCTTGAGATACATCAACCAAACGACGTGTTAAATAACCCGCATCGGCTGTTTTTAATGCTGTATCCGCTAGACCTTTACGTGCACCGTGTGTAGAGATAAAATACTCAAGAATAGATAATCCTTCTTTAAAGTTAGAAAGAATTGGATTCTCAATAATTTCACCACCACCAGCAGTAGATTTTTTAGGTTTTGCCATTAATCCACGCATACCTGTTAACTGACGAATTTGTTCTTTAGAACCCCTTGCTCCAGAATCTAACATCATAAATACTGAGTTAAACCCTTGCTGATCTTCGCGTAAACGTTTCATTGAAAGTTCTGTTAAACGATTGTTTGTAGAACCCCAAATGTCAATTACCTGGTTATAACGCTCTTTATTTGTTAACATACCCATATTATAGTTAGCCATAATATTGTCAACTTGAGCATTTGCAGTCTCAATCATTGTAACTTTTTCTGGAGGAATAATAATATCTCCTAAACTAAATGATAACCCACCACGGAATGCAAAATTATATCCCATTCCTTTCATATCATCTAAGAATTTTCCAGTAGTTGGAACATCGGTAACTTTTAATATATTACCAATAATATCTCTTAATGATTTTTTATTCAATACTTCATTTACATAACCTGCAGCTTCTGGAACAACCTCGTTAAATAAAACTCTACCAACAGTAGTTTCTATAATTTGGTTTACTAAAGCGCCTTCTTCATTAAAATCTTTAGTTCTAACCTTAATACTTGCATTTAAGTCAACTGCTTTTTCATTAAAAGCTATGGTAACTTCTTGCGGAGAGTAAAAAGTTAAACCTTCTCCTTTTACTTTATGTTCTGGAGTAGATTTTCTTTCTTTGGTCATATAATATAACCCAAGTACCATATCCTGAGAAGGAACAGTAACTGGTGCACCATTTGCTGGGTTTAATATATTGTGTGAAGCTAACATTAATAACTGACACTCTAAAATAGCTTCAGGTCCTAATGGTAAGTGAACCGCCATCTGATCCCCATCAAAATCGGCATTAAATGCTGTACATACTAATGGGTGTAATTGGATTGCTTTTCCTTCAATTAATTTTGGTTGAAAAGCTTGAATACCCAACCTGTGTAATGTAGGAGCACGGTTTAACATTACAGGATGTCCTTTTAAAACATTCTCTAATATATCCCATACAACTGGTTCTCTTTTATCAATAATTTTCTTTGCAGATTTTACTGTTTTTACAATACCTCTTTCAATTAATTTTCTAATTACAAAAGGTTTGTATAATTCAGCTGCCATGTCTTTTGGCAATCCACATTCGTATAATTTTAATTCTGGTCCAACAACAATTACCGAACGTGCAGAATAATCAACACGTTTTCCTAAAAGGTTTTGACGAAAACGCCCTTGTTTACCTTTTAATGAATCGGATAATGATTTTAATGGACGGTTAGATTCAGTTTTTACTGCTGAAGATTTACGTGTGTTATCAAATAATGAATCTACTGATTCTTGTAACATACGTTTTTCGTTACGTAAAATAACTTCAGGAGCTTTAATTTCAACTAATCTTTTTAAACGATTGTTACGAATAATTACTCTTCTGTATAAATCATTTAAATCTGATGTTGCAAATCGACCACCATCTAATGGTACTAATGGACGTAATTCTGGTGGAGTAACCGGAATTACTTTCATTATCATCCATTCTGGACGGTTTTCTCTATTTTTATTAGCATCTCTAAAAGACTCTACAACGTTTAATCTTTTTAGTGCTTCTGTTTTACGTTGTTTAGATGTTTCAGTGTTTGCTTTGTGACGTAATTCGTATGATAATTCATCTAAATCTATTCTATTAAATAAATCAATCAAACAAGCAGCACCCATTTTAGCTATAAACTTATCTGGGTCATTATCATCTAAATATTGATTTTCTACTGGGAATGTTTCAAGAATATCCAAATATTCTTCTTCAGTTAAGAAATCCATTTTTTGTAATGGTTCTCCTTCTGCATTTTTTGCACCTGCTGGTTGTATTACTACATAACGTTCGTAGTAAATAATCATATCTAACTTTTTAGATGGTAAACCTAAAAGGTATCCCATTTTGTTAGGCAATGATTTAAAATACCAGATATGCGCAACAGGAACTACTAAATTAATATGTCCTACTCTATCTCTACGTACTTTTTTCTCTGTTACTTCTACACCACAACGGTCACAAACAATTCCTTTATAACGAATTCTTTTGTATTTACCACAAGCACATTCATAATCTTTTATAGGTCCAAAAATACGTTCACAAAACAATCCATCTCTTTCAGGTTTATGCGTACGGTAATTTATAGTTTCAGGTTTTAATACTTCTCCGTTTGATTTCTCAAGAATTGCTTCTGGAGACGATAAACCAATTGAAATTTTATTAAACTTCTTTACAGTGTATTTATCAGTTTTTCTTGCCATTTCTTTTTAGTATTCAGTAATTGGTTGGCAGTATTCAGTTATCTATATTTAGTTAAGAATTACTATCTATAGATAACTGTTTACTAAAATTATTCTTCTAATCTAACGTCTAATCCAAGACCTCTAAGTTCGTGCATTAATACGTTAAATGATTCTGGCAATCCAGGTTCTGGCATAGCATCACCTTTTACAATAGCCTCATACGTTTTTGCTCTACCCATAACATCATCAGATTTTACGGTCAAGATTTCACGCAATGTACTAGAAGCACCATATGCTTCAAGTGCCCAAACCTCCATTTCACCAAAACGTTGACCTCCAAATTGTGCTTTACCACCTAATGGCTGTTGCGTAATTAATGAATATGGTCCTATAGAACGTGCGTGCATTTTATCATCAATCATATGACCAAGTTTAATCATATAAATAACACCAACAGTTGCTGGTTGATCAAAACGCTCTCCTGTTCCACCGTCATATAAATATGTATGACCGTATTTTGGAACCCCTGCATCATCAGTAATTTTATTGATTTGATCAATACTTGCTCCATCAAAAATTGGAGTTGCGTATTTCTTATCTAATTTTTGTCCAGCCCATCCAAGAACTGTTTCATAAATCTGACCAATATTCATACGTGAAGGTACCCCAAGTGGATTTAATACAATATCTACTGGTGTTCCGTCTTCTAAGAAAGGCATATCTTCTTGACGAACAATACGTGCAACAATACCTTTATTACCATGACGACCCGCCATTTTATCACCAACTTTTAACTTACGTTTTTTAGCAATGTAAATTTTTGCAAGTTTTAAAATCCCTGCAGGCAATTCATCACCAACCGAAACAGTAAATTTCTCACGTCTTAACGACCCTTGTAAATCATTCACTTTAATTTTATAATTGTGAATTAATTCAACTACAAGAGAATTAATATGGTCATCAGTTGTCCAAACTCCTTTTGTTAAATAATTAAAATCAGGAACTGCATTTAACATTTTTAGTGTAAACTTTTTCCCTTTTTGAAGTATTTCTTCACCTAAATCATTTAATACTCCTTGAGAAGTTTTACCACTAATTAACGTAAATAATTTTTCTATAAGAACCGTTCTTAAATCTTCTAATTTAGCAGTATATTTACTTTCTAAATTAGCAATACTCACTTTATCTTGTGCGCGCTTAGATTTATCTTTTACAGCTCTTTCAAATAATTTTTTATCAATTACTACACCTCTTAATGATGGAGAAGCTTTTAATGATGCATCTTTAACATCGCCTGCTTTATCTCCAAATATAGCTCTTAATAATTTTTCTTCTGGTGTTGGGTCAGATTCACCTTTAGGAGTAATTTTTCCAATTAAAATATCTCCAGGCTTCACTTCAGCTCCAATACGAATCATTCCATTTTCATCTAAGTCTTTAGTAGCTTCTTCAGAAACATTTGGAATATCGTTGGTTAATTCTTCAGCACCTAGTTTTGTATCCCTAACCTCTAGAGAGTACTCATCTATATGTATTGAAGTAAAAATATCTTCTTTTACTACTTTTTCAGAAATTACAATCGCATCCTCAAAGTTATACCCTTTCCAAGGCATAAAGGCAACTTTCATATTTCTACCAAGTGCTAATTCTCCTTTTTGGGTAGCGTAACCTTCACAAAGAACTTGTCCTTCCTCAACTCTATCGCCTTTTTGAACAATTGGCTTTAAGTTAATAGATGTTCCTTGGTTGGTTTTTCTAAACTTAATTAGGTTGTAAGATTTACTATCACCATCAAAACTTACCATACGATCTTCATCAGTCTTATCGTACTTAATGCTAATAATGTCAGCATCAACATATTCAACAACTCCTGCTCCTTCTGCATTCATTAAAATACGTGAATCTTTTGCAACTCTTAGTTCTAAACCAGTACCAACAATTGGAGATTCTGGTTTTAATAAAGGTACAGCCTGACGCATCATATTCGATCCCATCAATGCACGGTTGGCATCATCATGTTCTAAAAACGGAATTAAAGATGCAGAAATAGATGCAATTTGATTTGGAGCAACATCCATAAAATTAACATTATCTGGTTCAACAACCGGATAATCAGCCTCTTCACGAACAATAATCTTTTCTGCTGTAAATCTACCATTTTCATCTAAAGGAAGATTTGACTGGGCAAACTTCATCCCTTCTTCTTCTTCTGCACTTAAATATCTTGGTTCGTCTGTAGTGTTTACATTTCCGTTTATAACTTCTCTATAAGGAGTCTCAATAAAACCTAAATTATTCACTTTAGCAAATACTGCTAATGATGAAATTAACCCAATATTTGGTCCCTCTGGCGTTTCAATTGGACATAAACGTCCGTAATGTGTATAATGAACATCACGAACCTCAAAACCTGCTCTTTCTCTTGATAAACCTCCTGGTCCTAATGCTGATAATCTTCTTTTATGCGTAATCTCAGCTAACGGATTTGTTTGATCCATAAATTGAGATAACTGGTTTGTACCAAAGAAAGAGTTTATTACTGATGATAATGTTTTAGCATTAATCAAATCAATTGGTGTAAATACCTCATTATCACGAACATTCATGCGTTCACGGATGGTACGAGCCATACGAGATAAACCAACTCCAAATTGACTAGCTAATTGCTCTCCAACAGTTCTAACACGACGGTTAGATAAGTGGTCAATATCATCAACTTCTGCCTTAGAATTAACTAATTTTATTAAGTTTTTGATAATTGTAATAATATCTACTTTGGTTAAAACTTTTTGATCTATATCTTCGTTTAAACCTAATTTTTTATTCATTCTATAACGTCCAACTTCACCTAAATTGTAACGTTGTTCAGAAAAGAATAATTTATCTATAATACCTTTTGCAGTTTCAAAATCTGGCGGTTCGGCATTACGTAATTGTCTGTATATATGTTCAACAGCTTCTTTTTCAGAGTTTGTTGGATCTTTTTGAAGTGTATTATGAATAATAGCATAATCTGCCATTTCATTATCTTCTTTATGAAGTAAAATGGTTCTAGCTCCAGACTCTATAATTTCTTCTATTTGTTCTTTTTCTAAAATTGTATCTCTATCTAGTACAATTTCATTTCTTTCAATAGAAACAACTTCACCAGTATCTTCATCAACAAAGTCTTCGAACCAAGTTTTTAAAACACGTGCAGCTAATTTTCTACCTAATACTTTTTTAAGTCCGCTTTTAGAAACTTTAATTTCTTCAGCAAGATCGAATATTTCGAGAATATCTTTATCTCTTTCGTAACCAATTGCTCTAAACAAAGTAGTTACAGGTAATTTTTTCTTTCTATCAATATAAGCATACATTACTTGATTGATATCTGTTGCAAACTCTATCCAAGAACCTTTAAAAGGAATTACTCTTGCAGAATATAATTTTGTTCCGTTTGCATGGAATGATTGTCCAAAGAATACTCCTGGAGAACGGTGTAATTGAGAAACTACAACTCTTTCTGCTCCATTAATAACAAAAGTACCACTGTTTGTCATATAAGGAATTGTACCTAAATATACATCTTGAACTATCGTTTCAAAATCTTCATGTTCAGGATCAGTACAGTACAACTTTAAACGTGCTTTTAAAGGCACACAATAAGTAAGGCCTCTTTCTATACATTCTTGAATTGAATATCTAGGAGGGTCTACAAAGTAATCTATAAACTCTAACACAAATTGGTTTCGAGTATCTGTAATTGGGAAGTTATCAAGGAAGGTTTTATATAATCCTTCGGTACTTCGTTCGTCAGCTTTAGTTTTTAATTGGAAAAAATCTTGAAACGATTTAACCTGAATATCTAAAAAATCTGGATATTCAGTTACCAATTTAGCTGATGCAAAGTTTATTCTTTCGGTGAAATTTTTTGATGCCAATGGACAAAAACTTTAAGTTAAAAAACTATTAAAATATAAGAACGAATATATACGCAAAATGGTTTAGGTCTTAGGATTGCCCCCAGACCTAAACCTTAAATTGTTTTAGCTGTTGTTAGCTTACTTAAGCTCAACCTCTGCTCCAGCTTCTTCTAATGATGCTTTTAAAGCTTCTGCCTCATCTTTAGAGATACCTTCTTTTACTGGTGCTGGTGCGCTATCAACAACACCTTTAGCTTCTTTCAATCCTAAACCAGTTAATTCTTTAACTAATTTTACAACTGCTAATTTAGAACCACCTGCTGCTTTTAAAATTACATCAAATTCAGTTTGAGCTTCTTCTGCTGCTTCTCCACCTGCTGCTGGACCTGCTACTGCAACTGCTGCTGCAGCTGGCTCAATACCATATTCGTCTTTTAAAATATTAGCTAACTCGTTTACTTCTTTTACTGTTAAGTTAACAAGTTGTTCTGCGAAATCTTTTAAATCTGCCATTTCTCTTTGTTTAATTTTTATTATTTAGTTTATTAGTGCGCTTATTCTTTTTCTGATAATGTCTTTATAATACCAGATAATTTGTTACCACCTGATTGTAATGCTGAAATAACATTTTTAGCTGGTGACTGTAAAATCGTAATGATATCTCCAATAAGTTCTTCTTTAGATTTAATGTTAACTAAAGTATCTAATTGGTCATCTCCAATATAAATTGCCTCTTCAACATAAGCTCCTTTTAATAAAGGTTTATCAGATTTTTTACGAAATTCTTTTATTAATTTTGCTGGTGCATTACCAGTATCAGATAATAAAATTGAAGTATTTCCCTTTAAAATTGTAGGTAATTCTCCAAAATCTTTATCAGATTTATCCATTGCTTTTGCTAACAATGTATTTTTAACAACTGCAAGTTTAATATTTGCTTTAAAACACGCTCTACGTAAATTTGAAGTGTCAGTTGCATTTAAACCTGAAATATCTGCTAAATAAATGATATTTTGTCCCGTTAACTTTGTTGTTAAAGCTTCTATTACTTGTGATTTTTCTTCTCTCGTCATAATTTCTAAGTTTAACTATTAACAGATTTAGTATCAATACTAACCCCAGGACTCATTGTACTAGACATATAAATGCTTTTTACATAAGTACCTTTAGCTGCTGTAGGTTTTAACTTAACTAAAGTTTGTATTAATTCACCAGCATTTTCAGCAATCTTCTCCACAGAGAATGATGCTTTACCAACTGCCGCATGAACAATACCTGTTTTATCAACTTTAAAGTCAATTTTACCAGCTTTTACTTCTGTTACAGCTTTTGCAACGTCCATTGTCACAGTACCTGTTTTTGGATTAGGCATTAAACCTCTAGGTCCTAAAATACGACCTAATGGACCTAATTTACCCATAACACTAGGCATTGTAATAATAACATCAACATCTGTCCATCCTTCTTTAATTTTCTGAAGGTATTCATCTAACCCAACATAATCTGCACCTGCTGCTGTAGCATCTGCTTCTTTGTCTGGAGTTACTAATGCTAATACTTTTACATCTTTACCAGTTCCGTGAGGTAATGTTACTACCCCTCTAACCATTTGATTTGCTTTACGAGGATCTACTCCTAATCTAACAGCTAAATCAATAGATGCATCAAAATTTACATTAGTAATTTCTTTTACTAAAGCAGAAGCATCAGTTAAGCTATAAGTTTGATTTCTATCAACTTTAGCTTCAGCCTCTTTTTGCTTTTTAGTTAATTTTGCCATTTTTTAATAACTGTTTTATTGTTTTACAGGAGCTTCTCCTTTTACTCTAATCCCCATTGAACGCGCTGTACCAGCCATCATTAACATAGCAGACTCTACAGTAAATGCATTTAAATCTACCATTTTATCTTCAGCAATCGCTTTCAATTGATCCCAAGTAACTGTAGCTACTTTATTTCTATTTGGTTCTGGTGAACCTTTTTTTACTTTAGCTGCTTCTAAAATTTGAACCGCTGCTGGTGGAGTTTTTATAACAAAATCAAAAGATTTATCCTTGTAAACTGTAATAGCTACTGGTAAAACTTTTCCTTGTTTATCTTGAGTTCTAGCATTAAACTGCTTACAGAACTCCATAATATTAACTCCGGCAGCACCTAAAGCAGGTCCAACTGGTGGTGATGGGTTTGCCGCACCTCCACGAACTTGTAATTTTACTACTTTACTAACTTCTTTTGCCATTTTTAAATCTTAAATTAGATATTACATAATTTGGAAGCAAATGCAATATCAAAAATTATATGTAACTATTATGAAATTTTATCTACTTGCATATAACTAAGTTCTAGTGGAGTTTTTCTACCAAAAATCTTAACCATTACTTCAAGTTTACGCTTTTCTTCATTTATCTTTTCTATTGTACCATCAAAACCATTAAATGGTCCGTCAATTACTTTTACAGTTTCACCAACTACATACGGTATTGCAACATTATCATTTTGTACAGATAATTCGTCAACTTTACCAAGCATACGGTTTATCTCTGATTTTCGCATTGGTACAGGATCACCTCCTTTTACTTCACCTAAAAAGCCTATTACACCTGTAATAGATTTAATAATGTGTGGTAATTCACCACTTAAGTTTGCTTCAATCATTACGTAACCTGGAAAATAAACACGTTCTTTGTTTATCTTTTTACCGTTACGTACTTGAATCACTTTTTCTGTAGGCACTAGAACTCTATCAACATAATCCGTCATCCCAAGGCGAGAAATTTCATTCTCGATATAAGATTTTACCTTATTCTCTTGACCACCTATAGCTCTTACAACATACCATTTTTTCACAGAATCAGTCATAACTTAATTAAAATAATTTAAAATACTCAGTTAAACCAGTTTGAAAGAATTTATCTACCGCAAAAACAGCTAACGCAAATATTACAGTAAATATAGCAACAACAACTGTTGACTTCTGGGCTTCTTCCCAAGAGATCCAAGATACCTTGTTGCGTAACTCTTCAAATGAGTCTTTGATATAATTAACTAAATTCATTTTTTTAATTTTTGCACGGGCGGAGAGACTCGAACTCCCGACACCTGGTTTTGGAGACCAGTGCTCTACCAACTGAGCTACGCCCGTAAAGAAAGGTGCTTCTTTAAAAGAAGCACCTTATTTATTATTTAGGCTTGATTAGTCTAACATTTCTGTTACCTGACCTGCTCCTACTGTTCTACCACCTTCACGGATTGCAAAACGTAAACCTACGTTTAATGCAATTGGTTGGTGTAGTTCAACATTAATTGTTAAGTTATCTCCTGGCATTACCATCTCAACTCCATCAGGTAACATAATAGTTCCAGTTACGTCAGTTGTACGTACGTAAAACTGTGGACGGTAGTTATTATGGAATGGAGTGTGACGTCCACCCTCTTCTTTTTTAAGGATATAAACCTCAGCCTTAAATTTAGCGTGTGGAGTAACCGATTTAGGCTTACAAATTACCATACCTCTACGGATATCTTCTTTTGCAATACCTCTTAATAAGATACCAACGTTATCACCAGCTTCACCTCTATCTAATATTTTACGGAACATTTCAACTCCAGTAATAGTAGAAGTTAATTTTTCAGCACCCATACCAATAATATCAACAGCATCACCTGTATTAGCTACACCTGTTTCAATACGACCAGTTGCAACAGTACCACGACCAGTAATTGAGAATACATCTTCAATAGGCATTAAGAAATCTTTCTCAACATCACGCTTTGGTAATTCAATCCAAGTATCAACAGCGTCCATTAATTCCATTATCTTATCCATCCACTTAGGCTCTTTATTCAACCCACCTAAAGCAGATCCTTGAATAACAGGAGTGTTATCACCATCATAGTCATAGAAAGATAATAAATCTCTAATTTCCATTTCTACTAACTCTAATAATTCTTCATCATCAACCATATCCACTTTATTCATGAATACAACTAATCTAGGAATACCTACCTGACGTCCTAATAAGATATGCTCTCTAGTTTGAGGCATTGGTCCATCAGTAGCAGCAACAACAATAATTGCTCCATCCATTTGTGCAGCACCAGTTACCATGTTCTTTACGTAATCCGCGTGACCTGGACAGTCAACGTGAGCGTAGTGACGATTAGCAGTT
>Ga0193954_1000043_pt1 | contig 63391 bp, 56 predicted proteins | sample BB_5_MG_FD_140340 | JGI IMG/M metagenome (GOLD analysis project Ga0193954, IMG submission 140340) | Microbial mat bacterial communities from the Broadkill River, Lewes, Delaware, United States - BB_5_MG | ecosystem: Environmental > Aquatic > Freshwater > River > Microbial mats | place: USA...
AAAAGCAATGAAGCTGTGCGTAGTTATCAAACAACACCTATGGGACGTTTGAGTATAAGTTCAATGGTGGGCTTTGGTAACAAGATATTGCTTCCTTTGTTGGATGAATTCAGCGCATTATATCCTGACATTGTATTAGATATCAGTTTAAGTGATGAGTTATCAACTCTCGGACGTGATGACGTCGATATTGCTATTCGAGGTGGTTACGCTCCAAATGAACGAGTGTTAGCGATAAGACTAATGGACAATGAATTTATACCTGTAGCTTCACCAGATTATATAGAGAAGCACGGAATCCCTAACAATGCGATAGAATTAAAGGAACATAATGGCCTTTATTTTAAAACGCCATCAGGGCCCACTCCTTGGCTATGCAATGTGAACGGTCAGTGGCAGGATGTATCAGGACCAGCGGTAGCGATCGCAAATAATGGACCATGGTTGGCGAAAAAAGCTTGTAACGGAGAAGGTATTTTAATGTCAACTCGATGGGCGTTAGCTTCATATATTGAGTCTGGAAAGTTGCAAGAACTTAAGTTTGATCATCAGTTAGCTATAACTCAAAACTCTAATATGGCCGTTTACTTGTTATATCAAAAACAGCGCTACTTTGTACCAAAAGTAAAAGCCGCTGTGGACTTTTTAGTTAAAAGAATAAAAATAACAAATGGAAGTTAAAGTAACTAATCAGAATATAACATGAACAGCCAGTAAGAGTAATTAACTACTACAAGCCATTCAATTCATTACTGCTGCTCTAACGTGAGTATGCGCTATACGCGAAACCAATTTAACGCTCCCTTGTCTCTAACTTTTGCTTTCAAAGCAATTATACGCCTGTAGAAATAATATTTCTAGCAACATGCACCAACTGAGGGCCTAGAGACTCTATTGTCATTTCATCAGAAACCAAATGTTTCGGGCCACCAATATTAAGAGCCATAATACGACCATCTTGTAATTGTAATGGCACACCAACACTATTAATGGCTTTATCCCAATCACCAAGAGATGTACAGAAACCCAGCTCTTCGTATTCTGTTAAAGCATTTATAATCCCTTCCTCATACCTAGGCCATTTTTCACCTGCTCGCTTTTTCATCTCTTCCAACACTATTTCACGGTCATGTTCAGGTAAACCGACTAAGTATGCACGTCCTGCAGCTGAGGTTGCCAAAGGTAAACTTGAGCCTACTTCCATCCTAAGAGCTTGAGAATCATCTCCTCGACAATTCTCTACATAAAGCATAGATAGACGTTCTCGTATGGTTAACCCTACTGATAATTTGGTGCGTTCAGCTAAACTTTCCATCATTGGCTTTGCAACTCTTCTTACTTGTAAGTTAGAAGTATAAGCATAACCCAATGCTAGAACACCAGCGTCTAATTGATATTTTTCAAGCTGTGTGGAGTATGTTAAATACCCTAATTGTGTTAAGGTATAAGTCATTCTTGACACGGTTGGCTTAGGTAAACCTGTGATTTTTGCCAAGTCTTGATTACCTAATACACCACCCTGCCGGCTAAATGCTCTTAAGACATCAAGCCCGCGCGCTAATGCTTCAATAAATTTACGATCTTTCTCTTCATTTTTCTCTCTTGGTGCATCAAAAATATCAGTCATTTATAGTCATCTTTTAGTTATAAATAAAATTTCATTACCGTATTTGCCTATTGTACAACAAATTTCTTAATGAACAAAACCATAATCCGCCATTCGATTTTAAATTCCATTGGAGTAAATAGTGCTAGCTTCTTTCGATAACAGCCGCAATACCTTGCCCTAAACCAATACATAAACTAACAACAGCATAACGGCCACCAGTATTTTCTAACTGTCTTAAAGCAGTTAATGCAAGCCGGGCGCCAGATGCCCCCAATGGATGGCCCATTGAAATTGCACCACCATTTGGATTTACACGTTCATCATTATAACTAAGCTTTAGCTGTTTGAGACAACCTAATACTTGGGTAGCAAAAGCTTCGTTGATTTCTATAACATCCATATCTTGCAAAGACAAATTTACTCTAGATAATACTTTTTGGATAGCAACTACCGGGCCTAGTCCCATTAGACGAGGCTCTACACCAGCAACAGCTGCTGCAATTATCCTACCTCGAGGTTTTATGTTGTATGCTTCACCAACCTGCTTATTACCCATAAGTAATAAAGCAGAGGCATCATTAATGCCAGAAGCATTACCAGCAGTTACAACACCACCTTCAAATAAAGGCGACAACCTTGATAGCTTATCTAACGTTATCTGCGGCCTTGGGTGTTCATCTGCGTTAACCGTTTCTACGGGAGATTTTTTAGATTTTTTAATGCTCATAGACATGATTTCATCGTTATAAAAACCAGCCGATAAAGCACGTTGATAGTTTTGTTGAGAGCGCAAAGCAAAGTCATCACTTTCATTACGACTAATATTAAGATTAACTGCAATATTATCAGCCGTTTGCGGCATAGTGTCGTCACCAAATACTTTCTCTATTTCTTTATTTGGAAATCGAGCACCAATAGTACTATCAAATACAATAACATTACGGGAAAAAGCCGTTTCATTTTTTGCCATCACGTAAGGCGCTCGGCTCATACTTTCAACACCACCAGCAATAAATAACTCCCCTTCCTGACAAGAGATAGCTCTAGATGCTTCAATGATAGCGGACAGCCCGCTACCACATAAACGATTTTGTGTTTGTCCTGCGACACTAACAGGTAATCCAGCAAGCAAAGCGCCATGTCGGGCAACGTTTCGGGCATCTTCACCCGCTTGATTAGTACAACCAATCACAACATCTTCAATTCGACTAATATCAACATTTGTTCTTTGTAATAAATGTTTGATATTTTCGGCTAATAAATCATCAGGGCGAATACTTGATAACACGCCCGCATGACATCCTATTGGTGTACGAATTCCATCATAAATATAAGCGTCTAACATTGTCTATAACTCCAAAGTAACTGAATTTTCAGCACTCTTATGTTGTGTGGTACCTGTTATTTTTGTCGGCAACATCAATAATGATTGTCCTAACTTTGAACGACGTTGCAACCATAAACTAGGACGATAACGAGGATCACCATAACGCTGTTGTAAAGAAGTAAGAATAGCTAAGATATTATCCGCTACAAGCGAATTCCCCCACGCTAAAGGTCCTTTGGGATAACCTAAACCTAGCACAACAGCACTATCAATATCATCCGGGCTCGCAATACCTAGCTGGGCAATTTCACAAGCGATATTAATAATTGCAGCTAATACTCGCTGCGAAATAAACCCAGGGCTATCATTAATCACGGCCACTTGATTTTTTGTTTGCTGATTACTACCTTCAGCCAACAAAGCTTTAGCAAAGTCTCTATAAATGGGGCGAGTAACAGGCGTTAACATCATTACTCTCATCTTAGCTAACCCTAAAAATGTATCGACAGCCACCGTATGTTCTGGATTCAAACCTTGTTTTAAAGCCGTATGAGTAGCATCGTCACCTAAAGGAGTCACTAAACAAAGTGCATTCTCTGAAGGGCGGTCACTTGTTTCAATAGTAATAGTATTTTTTTCTAAAACAGATAACAAAGCAGAATAACCTTGGGGTAGCTCAGGACTAATCCAAACAGTCATTTTCTTATAGTTATCAAGGCTTATGTTGTTATCTACACTCTTTTCTGCTTCATGTTGATGTTCAGCAGGCTCGCTATAATCATAAAATCCTCGACCTGTTTTCCTACCATATAAACCAGCTTTCATTCTCTGAGCTGTGATTGGGCTCGGACAATAACGTGGATCTTGATAAAACTGATGATAAATTGACTCGGTTACCGTATGCGAAACATCTAACCCTGTCAGGTCAAATAAAGTAAAAGGTCCCATTTTAAAACCGCATTGTTGTTGAAGGATTTGGTCAATCGTTTGGGGATCAGCAATGCCTTCGGCGAGTATTTTTAAAGCTTCAGTACCATACCCTCGACCAGCATGATTAACTAAGAAACCTGGCATATCAGTCACTTCGACAGGGCGATGACCAACTTGATTAGAGAAATCAACGAGTTTAGCACAGACTTTTTTATCTGTTAATTGTCCTGAAATGACCTCTACCACTTTCATCAAAGGCACAGGATTAAAAAAGTGTAAACCTGCTACTCGTTCAGGTAGTCGACATTTAGCTGCAATTTCAGTAACGGATAAAGATGAGGTATTTGTCGCTAATATGCATTGCTCGTTAATAACTTGCTCTAAACGATCAAACAAGGTTTGCTTGGCACCAATGTTTTCAACAATAGCTTCAACAACAATATCACAATCACTAAACGTCGTTAAATCATCTAAATCAGCCAAGGTTAAATTTAGCTTTGCTTGCGCTAATATTTGTGGTGCTAATCGACCTTTTTCAACAGCTCTAGCAAGCATATTCATAACAAAACTAGCTGCTTCATCATACATTTGTTTGTTAGCATCAGATAACACAACTTTAAAGCCAGCGGCTAGGGCAATTTGAACAATGCCACGCCCCATTGCTCCAGCACCGATCACACCAATTACTTGAACCTTTTCATTTGCTTTTTTGTCGATGACACTCTCAGTATTTATTTTGTTATTCTTCATGAAATTATTCTCACTACATATTAGGGTAGTTCGGGCCACCAGCACCTTCAGGTACTACCCAAGTAATATTTTGCATCGGGTCTTTAATGTCACAGGTTTTACAATGTAAACAGTTTTGCCCATTAATTTGCAATTGCGGTTGGCCGTCTGTTTCAACGACTTCGTACACACCAGCAGGACAATAACGCTGTGCTGGTTCATCAAATTTAGCCAAATTGACGTCGATAGGAATGCTTTTATCTTTTAACTTTAAATGACAAAGCTGGTCTTCTTCATGATTGGTATTAGAGATAAACACTGATGACAATTTATCAAAACTTAAAACACCATCTGGCTTTGGGTATGAAATAGGCTGGCAATCACTAGCAAGTTTAAGTTGTTCATGATCAGCATGATTATCTCTAATGGTAAAAGGCAATTTACCAGAGAAAATATTTTGATCGATAAAGTTAAACGCACCACCTACCATTAAACCAAATTTGTGTAACGCAGGCCCAAAACTTCTACTACGATATAACTCATCGTATAACCACGAAGATTTAAAACGACCATCAAAATCGACCAATTCCTCGCCCTCAACATGACTATCATCATTGAGTGCGGCAAATACTGATTCGGCCGCTAGCATACCTGACTTCATAGCCGTGTGACTGCCTTTGATTTTAGCAAAATTTAATGTACCTGCATTACAACCAATGATCATACCACCAGCAAAAGTTAGTTTAGGTAAGGCATTTAAACCACCTTTAGTGATCGCACGAGCGCCATAAGAAACGCGCTTTCCTCCCTGTAAAACCTTGGCAATTGTTGGGTGATGCTTTAAACGTTGAAATTCATCAAATGGACTCATATATGGATTGCTATAGTTTAAATCGACAATTAAACCGACTACAACTTGGTTATTCTCAGTATGATAAAGAAAAAAGCCACCACTACTGCCTTTCACTAATGGCCATCCAGAGCCATGAACCACTAGCCCTTCTTGGTGATTTTCTGGTGCCACATCCCATAACTCTTTAATACCTAGGCCGTAATGCTGAGCATCAGTATCTTTAGCTAAATTGAATTTTTGTTGTAATTCTTTTCCTAAACTGCCTCGACATCCTTCTGCAAACAGGGTGTATTTTGCGCGTAGTTCCATACCAGGCATATAACTATCTTTTTGTTCACCTGTTTCACTAACACCCATATCACCAGTTATAACCCCTTTAACACAACCATCAGCATCATAAATAATTTCAGAGGCGGAAAAACCTGGAAAAATTTCAACACCCATGTCTTCTGCTTGCACGGCTAACCAGCGACAAAAATTCCCTAAACTGGCAATATAATTACCTTGGTTGTGCATCGTTTTTGGCACAACAAAATTAGGCATTTTTATCGCGCGTGTCTCTGAGGTAAATAAATAAACCTCATCTTCAGTGACAGGTGTATTTAGAGGGGCATTTCGTTCTTGCCAATCAGGAAATAATTCATTCAATGCTGTGGGTTCAATTATTGCCCCAGACAAAATATGCGCACCAACTTCAGAACCTTTGTCAATGACACAAACATTCAAATCTTGTTGATTAGCTTTAGCTTGCTGCATTAATTTAATAGATGCTGATAAACCAGCAGGTCCAGCACCTACAATAACAACATCAAACTCCATAAATTCTCTTTCCATCTTATAACCCCCATAAGAGTAGGTTTGAAAAAGACACCATTTCAGCATCTTTTTCATTTCTCAAATCACAAATTAGCCAAGCACAATTTTCTATTAACTCAGTGCTGCTTCAAACTCAGGCAGTACATCAAATAAATCTGCAACCAAGCCATAATCAGCCACTTGGAATATAGGAGCATCTTCATCTTTGTTAATAGCAACAATAACTTTTGAATCCTTCATACCCGCTAAATGTTGAATAGCGCCACTAATGCCTACCGCAATGTATAAGTCTGGCGCGACAATTTTACCTGTTTGACCCACTTGCATATCATTAGGAACAAAGCCTGCATCAACTGCAGCACGTGATGCACCGATAGCAGCACCAAGCTTGTCTGCAATCCCCTCAAGTAATTTGAAATTATCGCCATTTTGCATGCCTCGTCCACCTGAAATAATCACGCTTGCAGCGCCTAAATCAGGGCGTTCAGATTCAGTTAATTGATCACTAACATGACTTGATATGCCTGCATCTGTAACAAAATCTAAAGTAACAATTTCAGCATTACCGTCTGTTGCAACGGCATCAAAACCAGTTGCCCGCACGGTGATCACTTTTTTACTATCTAAACTTTGTACTGTTGCAATAGCATTACCAGCATAGATTGGTCGAATAAAAGTATCGCTTGATTCCACACCAATAATGTCAGATATTTGTGCTACATCTAACAGAGCAGCAACACGAGGCATAAAGTTTTTACCAGTGCTTAATGCGGTAGCCATAATATGCTCATAATCACTAGCTAGTTCACTAACAAGTAAACAGATATTTTCAGCTAGTTGATGCTCATAAACTGGGTTATCAGCAACCAATACTTTGCCTATGCCATTTATTTTAACCGCAGCGTCAATGACACTTTGGCAATTAAACCCCGCCACTAAAAGTGTGATATCACCTCCAATAGCTTGCGCAGCCGCAACTGTTTTTAAGGTTTCAGTTTTTAAGGTACTGTTATCGTGTTCAGCAAATACTAAAATACTCATGAGATCACCTTCGCTTCATTTCTTAGTTTTTGAACGAGTTCATCAACTGTTTCTACTACTATGCCAGCTTGACGCTCAGCAGGTGCTGTTACTTTTAGTAATTTTGTCCGAGCACTTAAATCTACCCCTAAATCAGCTGCAGCTTGTACAGCCAAAGGTTTCCGTTTAGCTTTCATTATATTTGGCAATGAAGCATAGCGAGGTTCGTTCAACCGTAAGTCAGTGGTAATAATGGCGGGTAGTGTTAATTTGAGTGTTTGCAAACCACCATCTATTTCACGCGTAATATTGACGTTACCATCTTCTATTTCAAGTTTCGAAGCAAAGGTACCCTGTGCAAAACCATTCAACGCAGCTAACATTTGTCCTGTTTGGTTATTATCTTCATCAATGGCTTGCTTACCCATTAAAATCAAGCTTGGTTGCTCTTCTTTAATGACTTTAGTAAGTAGCTTTGCAATAGATAAAGGTTCTAAAACCTCTTCCGTATCAACCTGAATAGCTCTATCTGCGCCCAATGCTAAAGCAGTACGCAATTGCTCTTGACAAGCTTTATCACCAATAGAGACAACAACAACTTCAGAGGCAATACCTTTTTCTTTTAAACGCACCGCCTCTTCAACTGCTATTTCACAAAAAGGGTTAATAGCCATTTTTACATTGGCTAAATCTACATTACTGTTATCAGGTTTGACTCGAACTTTTACATTGAAATCTATCACCCGTTTAATCGTTACAAGTATTTTCATCGTTTGCTCTTCATTCTATGGGTATGTAATTAGTTGCAGAAAATTATGCTATTTGCTGTTGCTTAACTAAGTTATCTAAATGCTCATCATGTGAACCAAACATAGTGTTGATCATTGTAATACGTTTGAAGAAATGACCAACATCTAGCTCATCAGTAACCCCCATACCGCCGTGAAGCTGTACGGCAGCCTGACCAACTAATCTACCTGCTGTGCCAATTTTAATTTTTAATAACGAAGCTGCTTTATCAGCATCATCGTCAGAGCTAATTGCAATAGCACCGTAATACAGCATTGATTTACTTTGCTCACACTCCATAAACATATCCGCCATACGATGCTGTAATACTTGAAAGTTACCGATAGGCTGATCAAACTGCTTACGCACTTTACAGTACTCAACAGTCGCATTAAGCATTTTTTCCATCACTCCCACTGCTTCAGCTGAAACAGCTACAATCGCATCATTGAGAACTTTTTTTACATTATCAAAGGCTGTATCTACTTCACCAAGCACATTTTCAAGTGAAACAAAAGCATTCTCAAAAGCAACATCAGCTGCCTGATTGCCATCGTTTGTTACATAAGAATTTAACGTCACACCTGCTTGTTGGGGGTCAATAATAAATAGTGATAAGCCATGTTTATCAGATGATTTTCCTGAAGTTCTAGCCAATACAACAATTTTATCGGCACAACTTGCCCCTAAAACTACAGATTTATGACCATGTAATAAATAGCCACCTTCAGTTTTATTAGCGGTTGTGGTGATGGTGGTAAGATCATTTTGCGAACTAGCTTCTTGAGCGGCTAGTGCTAGTTTTAAGTCACCAGCAATTAAGGCCTCAAGTAATGTAGTTTTTTGTACTTCACTACCATGACGTTGAACTATATTGCCACCTAGAACAACACTCGCTATGTAAGGTTCAGTGATCAAGCCTTTACCTAGCTCAGTTTGTAACACCATTAAGTCAAGAGCATTTCCATCTAACCCGCCATAAGTTTCTGAAAATGGTAGTGCGAGCCAACCTAACTCGGCAAATAAAGACCAGTTATTGGGATTAAAGCCAAGTTCACTCTGAGCAAAACGTTGACGGGTTTCAAAGTCATAATCATTTTGTATAAATTTTGCTGCGCTATCTTGCAGCATTTGTTGAATATCATTTAATGAAAAATCCACGGTAAGCTCCTCCTAAAGTCCAAGTACATGTTTGGCTATAATATTTTTCTGTATTTCGTTTGTACCACCATAAATTGTCACTTTACGGTTATTGTAATAATGCGGTGCGGTATTAGCAGCAAAGAATGGCCCTATTTGCTCTACGGTTGCGTCATCATACTGCTGAGGAAGAAATGGCAAGGCATATATACCGGCCATTTCAACGTATAATTCATCTAAGGCTTGCTGAACTTCAGTGCCTTTGATTTTTAAAATAGATGATTCAGGTCCCGGTGCTTTACCCGTTGATACAGAAGACAATACACGTAATTCAGTATATTCAAGCGCTTTAAGCTCAACTTCCGTAGCTAAAACTCTGGCCATAAAAACATTATTCTTTCTTAAGTCAGCCATACCATCAGGTGGTGTTTCTAACATTTCGTATATGCTACTCAAACGCTGTTTAGAAGAAGCTACACCAGCAATATTAGTTCGCTCGTGAGTTAATAAAACTTTAGCGTAAGTCCAACCTTTCCCCTCCTCACCAATTAAATTATGTGCAGGAACACGTACATCCTCAAAAAACACCTCATTGACTTCTCGGCGTCCATCTAGGGTAATAATAGGTTTTACCGTAACACCTGGAGTGTGCATATCAATAAGTAGAAAACTAATCCCTTCTTGCTTTTTACCAGTATCTTGCGTTCTAACAAGGCAGAAAATCCAATCAGCATAATGACCTAACGTAGTCCAAGTTTTTACGCCATTAACAATATAATCTTCACCATCACGTACTGCTTTAGTTTTAATACCTGCCAAATCTGAGCCAGCATTAGGCTCAGAATAGCCCTGACACCACCAAACCTTACTTGACAAAATATCAGGCAAAAAACGCTCTTGCTGTTCTTTGTTACCAAAACTATAAATTACTGGCGCAACCATAGATAAACCAAAGGGTACTATTCGCGGTGCTTTAGCTTTGGCTGATTCATTATAAAAAATATATTTTTGTGTAGCACTCCAACCTGTACCACCATGTTCAACAGGCCAGTTAGTACCTGCCCAACCTTTCGTTGCTAAAGCTTGTTGATAAAGTATCTGCTCTTCTTTTGACAGACGTAAGCCATTATCAATTGCAAGCTTGACTTGTTCTGGCAATTCATTTTGAAAAAAGTCTCTTACTTCAAGACGAAAGTTTTTCTCTGATTCTGTAAAATCTATATTCATATTGTTTACCATAAATAAAGTGAAATTCTATTACAACTTATTTCAGTATACAGTTTCACTGTGCGAAATCAAGCGTTAATTTAATGGAATTTAAGTTCGTTTTGTTTTTACCGCTGATTTGAGTAAAAGATCAATGTTTGGGCTGGATTTTTTTTACTCTTGTTAATTTCCATACGAGAAATCTTACGTATGTGCACTTCATCTGGGCCATCTGCATATCGTAAGGAACGCCCTTGAGTCCACATATCAGGTAAAGGCGTATCTGGGCTTATTCCCATTGCGCCAAAGGTTTGCATAGCTCTATCAACAACCGTTGTTTGCAAGGTGGGGATCAGTGCTTTAATAAGAGAAATATCATCTGCTGCAGCTTTAGCACCCACTTTATCTATTTTCCATGCTGCACGTAGTACCAATAAACGTGCTTGTTCTATTTCTATACGTGAGCGTCCTATCCAATCTGATACCGCACCATGGTCATACAAATAACGACCAAAGGTTTTACGCTCTTGTGCGCGTTCAACCATCATTTGTAGTGCTAATTCAGCTTGCCCAATTGAACGCATACAATGGTGAATTCTTCCAGGGCCTAATCGGGCTTGTGACATAGTAAAACCACCGCCCAATTCTCCAAGTAAGTTACTTACAGGTACACGAACATTTTTAAACGTTATTTCGCAATGCCCGTGTGGGTTAATGTGATTCATGATGCTAATATTACGTTCTACACAAACCCCTTCAGCATCTTTAGGAATCAGCACCATACTTTGCTGTAGATGACGATCTTCATTATCTGGGTCTGTTTTGCCCATCAAAATAAACAATTTACAGTTTGGGTGACTAGCATTTGAAATAAACCATTTACGGCCATTAATAACATAATCATCACCATCTCGTTGAATAATGGTTTGGATATTTGTCGCGTCAGATGAAGGTACGTCTGGCTCTGTCATTGCGAAAGCAGAACGAATTTCTCCCGCCATTAAGGGTTCAAGCCATTGTTTTTTCTGTTCTGGCGTTGCAAACATGTGCAGCAATTCCATATTACCAGTATCAGGAGCATTACAATTAAACACTTCAGACACCCAAGGCACTTTCCCCATTATTTCGGCTAGTGGCGCATATTCTAAATTAGATAAACGCGTGCCTTGCTCACCCTCTTTTAATCCCGGTAAGAATAAATTCCATAAACCTTCGCTACGTGCCAATGCTTTTAAATCTTCCATAAAAGAAACAGGATACTGTCCTGACTTTACTTCATCTTTGTATTGCTGCAGACGAGGCAATATATGTTGCTGCATAAAATTATCTAACTGCTGTCTTAATCTTTGTGTTTTTTCACTGTATTCAAAATCCATGAGCTTCTCACTTATTTATATAACTATTAGCATGGGCATTTAGGTTACTTCATCATGGGGGGAAACTAAGCACCCTCAACCTAGGGCGTAAGTATTACTTTCCCCATCACTTGACGATTTGCTACTGCTTTTAATGCTTGTGCTGTTTGGGCGAGTGGGTAACATTTATCAATGATTAAGCTAACTTTCTCTTGCTGATACCAATTAAATAACTCTTGCATATTGTCGGCATAACCTTTTTTATCTCGTCTGGTGTAAGCACCAAAAAATACGCCAACAACAGAGAACTCTTTAACTAACGTTAAATTCACCGGTAGTTTAGGAATAGTGCCACTGGCAAAACCAACAACAAGCAATCGACCTTCCGCTTTCATACAACGAGCACAAGCATCAAAAAACTCGCCACCAACAGGGTCATAAACAACATCAACGCCTTTACCATTAGTTAAACGTTTGATCTCACTTTTAAGGTCATTTTCCGTATAATTAATTAATTCATCTGCCCCATTGGCACGAGCAAGTTCCAATTTATCTTCACTTGAACAAGCAGCAATAACATGAGCCCCCATCGCCTTGCCTATCTGTACTGCGGCAATACCCGTACCGCCTGCAGCACCTAAAACAAGCAATGTTTCACCGGCCTTTAACTGACCTCGCTGTTTAAGAGCATGATGCGCTGTGCCATGTGCTAAAACCAAACTTGCGGCGGCTTCATAAGAAATAAAATCAGGCATTGGCATCACTTTCTCGGCTGGGCAAGTGATTTTCTGTGCATAAGCGCCATAAGTGCTACTTAAACCGATCACTTTATCACCAACCTTGTAACCTTTAACTTCATCACCAACTTGCTCAACTACGCCTGAAAATTCAGAACCTGGAATAAAAGGTAAATCAGGTTTTGCTTGATATAGTCCTTGTACTAACAAGGCATCAGGGAAGTTTACTCCAGCAGCATGAACAACAATTTTTAATTCATTTTCAGCTAACATTGGCTCAGGAACTTCTTCAAAGCTCAGAGCCTCAATAGGCGCAAAGGCTTTACAAACAATAGCTTTCATTTTCAATCCTCTATTTATTTTTTTATTTATTAAACCTTAATGGTTATTCTCTGGGGTCAAAACTACGCGACCAACAATACTACCTTGCTGTAAATCTTCTAAGGTTTGATGTGCACACGATAATGATCGCTCTGTAATTTTAATTGGACTTATTTTGCCTGCATGTACCAATTCCATCATTTCTTTCATATCTTGAGTACTACCAACAAAAGAGCCAGCAATCGTAATAGCTTTAAGTGGTAGAATAGGTATTGATAAAGGTAACGCGCCACCAAAGAGCCCGACGACGAGCAAAGTACTACCTTTATTAAGCATTTGAATACCAAAGCCAGCCGAACGATCTGAGCCAACAAAATCAATCGCTGCCGCTACACCACCTCGCGTACTTTTCATTAAGGCATAAACAGCTTCTTTGTCAGTAGGATCAATAACTGAATCTGCACCTTCTTGTAGTGCTTGTTCACGTTTAGCTTTGTCAATATCGGAGACAATAATTTTGCAATCGAGCAACGCTTTAGCCATTGATAAACCCGACAGGCCAACCCCCCCGGCACCAATAATAAGTAACTCACGCCCTTGAACTTGTTGTTTGACTTGGTTCACCGCACTATAAGCTGTGACACCAGAGCATGCATAAGTACAAGCCAAGCTTGCTGGTAAATCACCTAAATCATATAGATAACGCCCTGAAGGTACGATTACATATTCACTAAAACCACCATCAACTGCTACCCCTAGAGTACGTGGTCGATTACATAAATGCTCTTGCCCTTTTTCACAAATCGCACATTGACCACAACCTATCCATGGATAAACAACATAATTCTGCCCCACAGTTGCATTAGATGCTGTATCTCCCATTGCAACCACTTCGCCAGCTATTTCATGACCTAAGGTGAAAGGTAATTTATGGTTACCTTTTAAATCTACTTTGTTGCCACCACCCAAATCAAAATGACCTTCCCATACATGAACGTCACTGTGGCAAACGCCACATGCTTTGACTTTAATTAGCACTTCATCACCCTTAGGCTCTGGGCGATCATATTGGTTACAAACTAATGCATTACCATAATCTTCAAATTGTTGGCTTTTCAAAATTTTTCTCCGATTTAAAATATTTAGTTTATTCGTGATATTGCTATCTGATTGATATCAAAACCAGTTAGCATCCATATCAACACACGTTTGATCATTTTTATCTAATATATGACAGTCTACCGCTGCTTTTGGAAGCTCATAGTTAAGAAAATACTGCGCTGCATGTTTTTTACCTAAGTAAAAATCACGCTCTGTATCTGAAGCTGTTTTTAGTTTTTCATTAGCCACTAATGCTTGTTTAACCCAAAGCCATGCCACTACGGTATGACCAAATGAATGTAAATAAAGTACCGAATTTGATAGGGTTTTCTCGACACTTTCTTGTTTAGCTACCGCGATAAGTGCATGAGTTGTCTGCTTTAAACACCGCCAACCATCATGCAATGCTTGTCCTAGCTGTTTGGTGTCAGCTATTGCTAATGAGTGCTCAATAGTCTGTTCCACTTGGCTTGACAAATAATTAAATGCCTCACCATTATTCATCATAATTTTTCGACCGAGTAAATCTAGAGACTGAATGCCTTCAGTACCTTCATGAATAGGGTTTAATCGGTTATCGCGATATAAACGTTCTAAAGGATATTCGCGAGTATAACCATAGCCACCATGCACTTGAATAGCGATTGAATTAGCTTCTAGGCAATACTTTGATGGCCATGATTTAAGAATAGGTGTTAATATGTCTAGTAATAATGCAGATTTTTCTCGCGCTTGAGCGTCAGTACACCATGTTTTTTTATCAACTAATTGAGCGCCATAAAAAGATAAACACATACCTCCTTCAACAAAAGACTTAGCCTTTAACAACATACGCTTAACATCAGCATGTTGGATTATGCTTTGCTGAGGGCCATCTGGAACTCTATGTTTAGCATCACGACCTTGAGCTCTATCTCGAGCATAGTTAACTGCTTTTAAGTAAGCTGTATATCCAAGCGATACGGCTCCAATACCAACACCTATTCGTGCTTCGTTCATCATTTGAAACATATACTGCAAACCTTTTTGTGGTTCGCCAATTAAGAAAGCTTTTGCCCCCGTTTTTTCACCAAAACTGAGCATGGTTGATGTTGTGCCGCGATAACCCATTTTATGAATCAATCCTGCTAAGTTAACGTCGTTACGTTCTCCTAGTGTGCCATCATCATTAACCAAAAATTTAGGTACTATGAAGAGTGATAATCCTTTAATACCCTCAGGTGCTCCTTTAATACGAGCTAAAACTAAATGCACTATGTTTTCACTCAAATCATGGTCGCCAGCTGAAATGAATATTTTATTACCACTGAGTAAATAATTTCCATCAACTTGTTTGACCGCACTACTTTGAATATCAGCTAAAGAAGAGCCAGCCTGTGGTTCAGTAAGCGCCATAGTCCCCATATAGGTACCATCAAGTAACTTAGGTAAATAGAGATTTTTAAGTTTATCGTTAGCAAAATTTTTAATAACATTAGCATTGGCATGACTTAAAGAGGAATATGCATACGTGGCAATATTTGCTGCGCTTAATAAAGCTTTACACGCGACTGAAATTGAAAAAGGCAATTGCATACCGCCTAGCTCATAACTTTGTGTCGCGGCGCCGAATCCAGCAGCATAATATTGACCTAACGCTTGATGAACTTCATCAGCAATCTTAACCTCTTGGTTAAGCATCTGCGGCTCATTCTCATCAACCAATGAGGCGTGAGGTTCAAAATAATCAACACCTAAATTGTGAGCAAGATCTATTGTGGCACTAAACGTTTCTTTTGAATGGTCACAAAAATGCTCAAGGTGCGTTAACCTTTCTGTTTCAAACACATCAAAAAGTAAAAAATCAATATCTGTACGGTTAATTAAGGATGAACTCATCTGTGTTTATTTCCTAATATCAAAACATTCCAATTAACAATCGTGAAACATATTACTGCATAGCGAAACAAAAGTACACAAAACAAAATGATTTAGCTATTGTTTGTTTTAAATCGCCCCTATCAAATATCGCTGTGCGAAATAAGATTTTACTTTTTATTGTTTTTTTTGTATTATCAACCTTACAAAAATTAAAAATTAATTCTCAACATTGAATAAACATCAGACAAGAATAGGATCCAAAATGAGTGAAATAGTTAGTTTAGAGTTACGTGACTCAATCGCATTAATAAAAGTGAATAATCCACCTGTTAATGCTTTGTCTTACTTAGTAAGAAAAGGGCTTATTGATTGCATCACCCAGGCCGATGAAAACACTAAGGTAAAAGCCATAGTGCTCTATTGCCTTGGTAGAACTTATTTTGCAGGTGCTGATATCACTGAATTTGGTAAACCTATGCAGTCACCTAGCCTGCCAGAAGCATTATCATTCATTGATACGGTATCTAAACCAATAATTACCGCGTTGCATGGTACTGCGCTAGGTGGCGGCCTTGAAGTGGCCTTAACATGCCATTATAGAGTGGCCAACAGCAGCACTAAAGTAGGTTTACCTGAAGTACACTTAGGTTTACTACCAGGTGCTGGAGGTACTCAACGTTTACCGAGATTAATAGGTGTTGAAAAAGCATTGGATGTTATTGTTTCTGGACGTCAAGTAAAAGCAGCAGAAGCACTTTCATTAGGTATCATTGACAAAATTATTGAGGGCGACGTTGTGGATGGCGCACTTAAATTTGCTCATGATGTAGTGGAGCAAAATTTACCTGTTAAACGCATATCTGAGATCACAGTAGATAAATCATTAGTTGCTGAAGATCTTATCAATAACTACAGAAAAAAAATCGCAAAGAAATTCCGTGGCTTTGAAGCTCCTCAAGCGTGTATATCAGCAGTTGAAGCATCAATAGACTTACCATTTTTGAAAGGTGTTGAAAAAGAAAGAAGCTTGTTTCTTGAATGTATGAAATCAACACAATCAGCATCGCAACGTCATATGTTTTTTGCTCAACGACAAGCAGCAGTAATTGATGATTTAGATAAAAAAACGCCGACTAGAGAAATTAATAACGTAGCCATTATTGGTGCAGGTACTATGGGGTCAGGTATTGCGTTAAGCTTTAGCAATGCTAATATTCCAGTCACTTTATTAGAGGTTAATGAAAATGTATTACAAAGTGGCCTTAATACAATAGAAAAATATTACCGTGGTCAGGCAGCTAAAGGACGAATGACCAATGAAAAAGCAGCATATCAACAAGGTTTAATTACTGGCACTTTATCTTATGATGATCTCAGTGATGTTGATCTCGTTATAGAAGCGGTATTTGAAAGTATGGAAGTAAAACATCAAGTCTTTTCAAAATTAGATGAAGTATGTAAACCTGGCTGCATTTTAGCGAGTAACACTTCAACTTTAGACGTTGATGAAATAGCTTCTATTACAAAACGTCCACAAGATGTTATTGGTTTACATTTTTTCAGTCCCGCCCAAGTAATGAAATTATTAGAAGTCATTCGTGCAGAGAAAACCGCCGATGATGTCTTAGCAACAGCTATGAAACTAGGAAGTAAAATAGGTAAAATACCAGTAGTTTCAGGTGTTTGTGATGGTTTTATCGGTAATCGTATGCTCAAAGGGTATGGCCGTGAAGCTGGCGCATTATTGTTAGAAGGCGCTACACCTGCACAAATAGATAATGCAGTTTATCAATTTGGCATGGCAATGGGGCCAATGACGATGGCAGATTTATCTGGACTCGATATTGGCTATCGTGTACGAAAAGAGCGAAGAGAAAGCGGTGTGTTTGTACCTGAAACTGATGGAGCTATTAGCGATAGACTAGTTGAAAATGGACGTTTGGGACAAAAAAACCGAAAAGGTTATTACCGTTATGAAGAAAATTCCTACATCCCTATTCCTGATGAAGAAGTAAACAAAATCATTAAAGAAACAGCGCAAAAGTTAGGATTCGAGCAACGTGAAATTTCAGATGAGGAAATTGTTAAACGTTTAATCTACCCACTGATTAATGAAGGCGCCCAAATTTTAGATGAAGGTATTGCACAGCGCGCTAGCGATGTTAATGCTGTTTGGGTATATGGCTATGGATTCCCGGTTTATAGAGGCGGACCAATGTTTTATGCCGACAGTATCGGCTTAGAAAACATTCTGAATGACTTGAAATTATACCAAGAAAAATATGGTGATATTTGGCAACCCGCTCCTTTGCTTGAAAAACTAGTCAATGAAGGTAAGCGCTTTAGTGACATATAACCCCTTTATATAAATAATTAAATAAAAATTCGGAGAAAATACAATGAGAGAAGCAGTTATCGTATCTACAGCACGTACGCCTATCGCAAAAGCATACCGTGGCGCACTTAATAATACTCATGGAGCAGAATTTGCGGGTCATGCTATAAAACATGCAGTTGAACGTTCAGGTGTAGACATCAATGAAGTTGAAGATGTCATTATGGGTTGTGGTTTACCTGAAGGAGCGACAGGTGGAAATATTGCTCGTCAAGCAGCATTAAGTGCTGGTTTACCTATCACAAGTAGTGGCGTTACCGTAAACAGATTTTGTTCATCAGGTTTACAGGCAATTTCTATGGCAGCTCAACGTATCATTGTCGACCAAGTTCCTGTTGCTGTTGCTGGAGGATTAGATTCAATCAGCTTAGTGCAAAATGAAAACACGAACCGCTTTAGAACACAAAGTGAATCATTAAAAGCAGCTTATCCTGGTATTTATATGCCGATGATTGAAACTGCGGATCTTGTTGCAAAGCGCTATAATATAAAGCGAGAAGCGATGGACAATTATGCCTTGCAGAGCCAACAAAGAACTGCCGCTGCACAGGAAGCAGGAAGATTTGATACTGAGTTAGCCCCAATAAATGTTAATCAAGCAATCTTTAATAAAGAAACAAAGAGCTATTCTTATCAAGATGTCACTTTATCTAAAGATGAATGTAATCGCCCTACAACTACATTAGAAGGTTTAGCTAGCTTATCACCTGTTATGGGAGAAGATGCATTTGTTACAGCTGGCAATGCAAGTCAGTTATCCGATGGTGCATCTGCCTGTGTATTAATGGATAGTAAACTCGCCGAACAACGCGGTTTATCACCATTAGGTACATACCGAGGCATGGTAGTAAGCGGGTGTGAACCCGATGAGATGGGAATTGGTCCCGTGTTTGCTGTGCCTAAATTATTAAAGCGTCATGGTTTATCAATTAATGATATTGATCTGTGGGAGTTAAATGAAGCTTTTGCTGTGCAAGTCCTTTACTGCCAAGAAAAACTACAAATAGATAGTAACAAACTCAACGTTAACGGCGGTGCTATCTCTATTGGTCACCCTTATGGCATGAGTGGCGCTAGAATGGTAGGCCATGCTTTAATTGAAGGTCAACGACGCAGAGCTAGATATGTAGTTACCACAATGTGTATTGGTGGTGGCATGGGCATGGCAGCACTGTTTGAAGTGAATAACTAATTATTTTGATCACTTTACCTAATCGTAGCGACTATAAAGATCAGTCGCTACTTTTGCTTTAATAAAGTAAAATATTTTAAAACATCAACACAATTTATAGCCATCCATTTCACTTGATGGTGAAAGTTTTAGGGTACTATGAATAATTGGATTTTATTTTTTAGCCTATTAGCAACCGCAATGGGACAAAGTGTTGTTTTTGCTTTAATGCCTGCATTAGGGCGAGAGTCAGGGTTAACTGAACTACAAATCGCTAGTATCATCTCTTTTTCAGCGCTTGTTTTTGCGCTAGGTAGCACATTTTGGGGAAAGCGCGCAATAAAATGGGGTCGTAAGAATATCTTAATTATAGGCTTAAGTGGTTATAGTATAGGCACATTCGTCTTTGCCTCCGTTTTCTATTTAGGTATAAACAAGCAAATAGCGCCAGATCTTTTCTATGTTTTATTATTCACTGCTAGAATTCTACAATCTTGTATAATGTCTGCGACACCAACGTCAGCATTATCTTATGCCATATCGACTTGTTCAACAGCACAAATATTACCCACTATCAGTCGTTTAACTTCGGCTAACAATTTAGGGCAAATGCTAGGCCCAATGCTAGTCGGTTTTCTCGTTATTTTCGGGCTGTTAATCCCCTTATATACAATTACCATTTTCACTATATTAGCATTACTACTCGTTTGGCGGTTTCTGCCTGTTGACAAGCCCATTACAGCAAGCAATAACATAGAAAAACCTAATCAGTTTATACCAATTGAAAAAAATGAGTCTACTAATAGCTTTATTCCTTTTGCTGCCATCGCTGCTTCCTTATTTTGTGCTATGGCTATGATGCAACAGAGCTTAGGCTTTTTCATAATCGATGCATTAAAACAAAATGCTATCAATGCTGCAAGTATGCTAGGTATTGGTGCCATGATAGTTGCAGTCTGCTCTTTAATTACGCAATTATTTTTACTACAACGTATAAAGGCCAATCAACTGACATTACTTAAAATAGGTCTATTTACTTTGATTATAGGGCACTTAACCATTGCAACCTGTCATGATATTAATGAAATATATCTTGGCATGGCACTGCTTGGATTCGGAATGGGGTTTAGTTACCCTACAGCGGCAAGTATGGCAACAGGCCGATGCTCTATAGATCAACAACAAACCGCTGTAGGGTTAATTAGCGCAGCCCCAGCCATAGGGTTTATTTCTGGTCCTTTAATTGCCGCCTTTTTATATCAAAAAAATATAAACTTTCCATTCTTTGCAGCCACATCATTAATGATAATTGTATTTATATCAAGCCTCCAACTTAGAGAAAAACATAATTAAATTTCGCTATACGAAATAACCTTTCATAATAGTTGACTATAAAACCACCTAGTGTTACCTTGTTTCTAAGATAGCATGATGTTTTATTGCTACTTGAAATACCGTATTCGATTAAAAATAAAATAACATTTGGGGAACGTATATGAGTAAAACATTACAAAACACACTTAAAAGAAAATTTAAGCTAACGACCTTATCCATATTTATAAGTGCCATCATTTTTCCAGTGCATGCACAGGGCGATACTGAAGTAGAAACTAAAAAGAAAAAAAAATCTGCTGATATTTTAGTCGAAAGAATAGAGGTTACTGCAAGAAAACGTACTGAAACTATTCAAGAAACACCTATAGCTTTGACAGCTTTTGGTGAAGATCAATTAAATACTTTGAAAGTACGAGATTTTAATGATCTCTCTGATGGTATGGCTAATGTAACGTTAGAGGATGTTGGCACTGCACGGGGCAATGCAAATTTTTCAATTCGTGGCCTTGGAATTAACAGCTCTATCCCTTCCATTGACCCTACAGTGGGTGTTTTTGTTGACGGCGTTTTCTTAGGTACAAATGGCGGTGTCGTCATGGATATGTTTGATCTTGAACGCATAGAGGTACTTAGAGGTCCGCAAGGTATTTTATTTGGACGCAACGTTACTGGTGGTGCACTATTGATTCATACCAAAAAGCCTAGTGATTACTTTGAATTTAAATCTAAAGCTTCTATTACTGGTGGCGAAGATGGTGGTAAAAATAAAACATTACAAGCTGTTGTAAATGTTCCTATTATAGAAAATTTATCTACAAAATTATCAGGATATTATAGTAATGATGATGGTAGTTTTACCAACCTTTATGACAACAGTGATCATGGAGCTTATAAGCAATCTATGATTCGTTCAACCACCTTATGGGAACCGTCTGATGATTTGAGTATTCTGTTTAAATATGAAACCGTTAGCTCAGAAGGGGATGGCCCTTCTGCTCAGAACCATACTAATGGTAGTGGCGTTGGCCCTGAATTAGCTTTCCCTGCCCCACATCCTCTAAATCCGTACGCAGTGACCTTTGATAGAGACACTCATGATTTATCTATAAATGAAAAAGGCTTTCAAAGTTTAGATATAGATATGGCGACATTAAATGTTGATTGGAATATTGCTGGCGGCACAGCAACTTATATTTTTGGCTATCGAAATTATTCAAGCTCTACTTTAGGTGATATTGATGCACAGCCTTTTACCTTATTCCATTCATATTCATGGACAGAAAGCGAGCAGTTTAGCCATGAACTTCGCTTCAATAAAGAGCTTGAGAACCAATCTAATATCACTTTTGGCATATATCAATATGCTAATGATTTAGAATATCATGAAAGACGTGTACTGCCTTTATCTTCAATTCCAGGAGGAATATATCAAGATGGCGGTGGTTTACATGATGCATCAAATATTAGTGCCTTTGCCGCAATAGATTTTAAAATATCAGAACAATTATCCGCAATAGCAGGAGCACGTTATACTAAAGAGAAAAAAGACGTTGATATTGTTTCTCTGAGTAAAAATGTATCAGCTATTGAAGATGGGCCTTACTTACCTCAAGGGCCTGGCTGTAATATTATTTTGAATAATGATTGTAATTTTGACTTTTCAGATGATGATGAGTGGACTAGTTTATCACCAAAATTAGGTTTGACTTACACCTTCAAAAACAGTGATTTAGTTTATGGTCATTGGACAAAAGGCTTCCGCTCTGGCGGATATAATTTGCGAAATACCGCTGACATCAGTACACCTGAATTAGAAAAAGCAAACGGTCCTGGACCTTTTGATCAAGAAGAAGTTAGCAGTTTTGAAGTAGGTTATAAACTAACGCGCGATTGGGGACAATTAAACGCTGCTACTTTCTACACATCAATTGATGATATGCAACGAGAAGTAAACTTACCAGCGCCAGATGGTTCAGTAATACAAGTAATCAAAAATACCGCCGAAGCCAGTATGTTAGGCTTTGAAATAGATGGTGTTATATTGTTAACAGATTCTTTAATTGCTACATTTAACTTTGGTATTATCAATGCTGAATATGACAAAATAATATATGATCTTAATGGTGATGGCATTGTTGATAATCAAGATACTGAGCTTGATATTCCTCGTGTACCTAAAACCACATACAGCATAGGTTTAAACCATGATATGGATATAGGTAGTTGGGGATATTTATCTTCTCGTATCAATTATTCACATCGCGATAAATCTTTCTATACTGATAATAACTTAGGGTTTATAGACGAGCAAGATATTATTAATGCCGGCTTAGATTTACACACAAATGATGAACAGTGGGTGTTTTCTGTTTTTGGTAAAAATTTAACTAATGAAGTTAAACACGGTAGTGATACGCAACTTTCTTTCGGTACTTTCTCTCCACTATCAAAAGGAAGGATAATAGGACTTGAAGTAACTTATTTTATGGAATAAATAATATAGGATCAGCTTCCAAACCAATAGAGTAATGTCGAGCGTTTAAGCTAATTGAACGCTCTTTAGAATGTACATAATAGGTCACAATGCAAGTTATGGCCTATTATGTAGGAGTTTTTAAAAGAGTTACACCTTACTTACTTCTAAATTCTGCCAAGAACACGATTGATATTGTTAAATCATACCATGACTACGATCATTCAATTGATATGCTTGTTCACTTCAAATCAAAAAGGTTAAGGATATTATTCAGATTTTTTAAAAAAGTTAAATATAAAATGTTCAGTAATTAAATTAATATACACCCGAGCCATCAAATTACTAAATAACTAACAGATGCTTGATAAAGATAAAGCATGACAATATTATTATTATTCTGCTGCTTCAGCCACTTTTGGTTTAGCTTCTTTATCTTCTGTTTTAACAACCTTACTTAAAAACATTTCTCTTAATTTAACATCAATATCTTTAGCCATTTCTGAGTGTTCTTCTAAATATTTAGTGGCATTTGCTTTACCTTGACCAATACGTTCACCATTACAGCTATACCAAGCGCCCGCTTTTTCCACAAAGCCATTTTGAACACCTAAATCAATTAATTCACCTAAGCTGTTAATACCTTGTCCATAAAGAATTTGAAATTCAGCTTGTTTAAAAGGTGGCGCTATTTTATTTTTAACCACTTTGACGCGCGTTTCATTACCTACAATTTCATCACCATTTTTAACCGCACCAATTCGCCTAATATCTAAACGAACAGAGGCATAAAACTTCAAAGCATTACCACCTGTTGTTGTTTCAGGACTGCCAAACATTACACCAATTTTCATACGAATTTGGTTGATAAATATTAGCATGGTATTAGATTTTTTTAAGTTTGCCGTAAGCTTACGCATTGCTTGTGATAACATACGTGCTTGCAGCCCCATATGAGAGTCTCCCATATCACCTTCAATTTCAGCTTTTGGCGTTAATGCGGCGACTGAATCGACAACAATGATATCAATAGCACCAGAACGCGTTAACATATCACAAATTTCAAGGGCTTGTTCACCCGTATCAGGCTGAGATACAAGTAATTCATCAATATTAACACCAAGCTTCCCCGCATAAACAGGATCAAGTGCATGTTCAGCATCAACAAAAGCACACACTTTACCTTCACGTTGCGCTTGCGCTATTACTTCTAATGTTAATGTTGTTTTACCGCTAGACTCAGGTCCGTAAATTTCCACGACACGACCAAAGGGTAAACCACCTGCACCCAGCGCAATATCTAATCCTAGAGACCCCGTAGAAATAGTTTCAACATCCATTGTAGTATTATCGCCAAGCTTCATTATTGAACCTTTACCGAACTGTCTTTCAATTTGGCTTAAGGCTGCTGCTAGTGCTTTTTCTTTATCTTCTTTCATGTTTTACTCCGCTGACAACGTCAGTAATGTCGTTTTGATATAGCAAGTATACTGTATGGTCGTACAGTATCAAGTTTTTTTACAATTTATTTTTTTTATTAATTAAAAATCAAATGATGATAATTTTAAGTTACTGATAATAATAAATTTTATAGCATTTTATAACTTTTTAAAATTTTCTATCAAAAAGTTATAACGAGAATAATAATGACAAAAAAAGCGCTGAACATTTCTGTAAAGCGCTTTATATATTTTCTGTAGTTGCTATATTTATATATTTTTTGTAGTTACTATATTAGTTATGCTTTTTTCTAGATAGAGACAAACCAATTAATGATAGAGCTAAAATAGCTATTGATGAGGGTTCAGGTACAGAAACAGAGCCCACTTTTAATGCTGAATATTGTATAGTGCCACCTGCTGTTAAAATTTCACCAAAACCGTTACCGAAGAAGGTTACTGAAGTAAAGGTAGCTGAATCATCAATCGCCCCCACAAAGAATGCAGCCCCATTTGCTCCACCAGCTGCCGTTGCAGGGTTATCAGAAGCTTGAGTAGCACTGGCAACTTTAATTGCTGCTCCACCATCAAAACTAATAAATAACTCAGATGTAAAACAACAAGTTGCCCAATCACCTACTTCAAAACCTAATGCATTTATTGCACTATTAAAAGTAAAAGTTAACCCAGAGCCTGCACCAGTACCGTCTCCATTATCCTCAGGGTCTATTTTTATCATTTGACCTGTAGAGTTACTATAACTAGAACTATAAACACCTGCTGAATTACCATCTGATGTCGTGATAGTAAAATCTGGTTGTACCCAAGAACTACCAGAAGATATGCCTGTTAGTGTTGTTGAGCTTACTGAACCACCAGCATTAGTAACCGTTGATAAAAACTGACTTTGACCATTAGTAATTGTGTCGTAGTAATCAATAATGGTGGCTTGTGAAGCGCTCGCTATAAAAAATAAGGAAATAGAGAGTGTTTTAATTGCTTTGTTTATCATAAAATAATGCCCTGTTAGTATTGTTGTTTATTAATCGCCTACTCAAAGATAAGCAAAAAGTATTCCAAAACAAAAAGCAAACTTAACCAACTGAAAACAAATATTTTTATTTTTAAATATTCATTTGCGTTATATTAGGTGTAAAATAAACTGACATTACTGTTTATCACCTCATATTAAAAATAGGTATATAATCAAACATTAACAATATAATATTAAATGAAATAAACAACCTTCCAAATAGTACCTTTTACCAATGACTACCAGCCAAGATTTATCACAACACACCCCCATGATGCGCCAATACCTTACCATTAAGGCTGAATTTCCTAATATTTTAATTTTTTATCGTATGGGCGATTTTTATGAGCTATTTTTTGATGATGCGAAAAAAGCGTCTGATTTATTAGATATATCTTTAACAGCCCGAGGTAAAACAGGGGGTAATGCTATTCCTATGGCCGGGGTTCCTTACCATGCAGTAGAGAATTATTTAGCTAAATTAGTGCAATTAGGTGAGTCTGTTGCTATTTGCGAACAAATTGGTGATCCTGCAACAAGCAAAGGCCCTGTTGAGCGAAAAGTGGTGAGAATTATAACGCCAGGTACGGTCAGTGATGAAGCGCTATTATCAGACAAACAAGACAATTTAATTGTTGCCATCGTTGAAAATAATTCTCGTTCTAAGAAATCCTCAGATCCCTGCTTTGGTCTAGCTTATCTTGATATGACCAGTGGTCGTTTTGTAATAACAGAGCCACAAACCAATGAGCAATTACAAGCAGAGTTACAGCGCCTTTCTCCTGCTGAACTGCTATATCCAGAAACACTTTCAAATACGCTAGACATTAAACAATATAAAGGCTTACGTCGACGCCCTGAATGGGAATTTGATCTTGAAACAGCCCTTGCCTTACTGAATAACCAATTTGGCACAAAAGAACTTACTGGCTTTGGCGTTGCGGATAAATTTTTAGGTTTATCTGCTGCGGGGTGTTTATTTCAGTATGTAAAAGACACTCAACGTACGGCACTACCCCATATACGGGCAATAGTTTGTGAATCAGCAAGCTCGGGTGTAGTACTTGATGCCGCAACTAGGCGTAATTTAGAGTTAACACAAAATCTTCAAGGGGGGGGGGATAATACATTAGCCGCGATATTGGATAAATCTTCGACTCCGATGGGCTCGCGTTTATTAAAGCGCTGGCTGCATTTTCCGTTACGAGATTTAAGCGTTTTAAAAAATAGACAAGATGCAATAGAACAAATTATTACCACTGATTTACATCTAGACGTGCAACCAGTGCTTAAAGGTTTGGGAGATATTGAACGAATTGTTTCGCGTATTGCTTTAGGCTCTGCAAGGCCGCGTGATTTCGCTCGTTTACGTAATGCGCTACAAGTTTTGCCTGAATTACAACAAACACTATCACCATGCAACACTGGCTATGTTCATGCACTTTCAAAATTATTGTTACCTATCCCAGAAATACAGAATTTGCTCGAACAAGCCATTGTTGAAAACCCTCCTGTACTTATTCGCGATGGTGGTGTTATTGCTGCTGGCTATAACACTGAACTCGATATACTTCGTGATTTAAGTGATGGTGCTACTGATTTTTTAACGCAATTAGAACAAAAAGAAAAAGAGCGCACGGGGATTCATTCATTAAAAGTGGGTTATAACAAAGTCCATGGTTTTTTCATTGAAATGAGTAGAACCGCAGCAAATGATGTACCTGACAATTATATTCGCCGTCAAACTTTAAAAAACAACGAACGTTTTATTACCGAAGAATTAAAAGAGCACGAGCATAAAGTTCTCAGTGCCCAAAGCCAGTTTTTAGCCCTCGAAAAACGTTTATACCAAGAATTATTTGATAAAATATTGCCAGAAATAGCGAGATTACAAAGCCTTAGCCAAGCAATTGCTGAACTGGATGTGCTTGCCAACTTTGCCGAAAGAGCAATAACCTTACACTATGTAAAACCACAATTAAGTGAACAATCAGGCATTAATATTGATGCAGGTAGACACCCCGTTGTAGAGCAAATGACCCATGAAGCTTTTATTCCAAACCCTGTTGTTTTAACCCAGCAACGAAAAATGTTGATTATAACTGGCCCCAATATGGGGGGTAAATCAACTTATATGCGCCAAACCGCTTTAATAGTTTTACTTGCACATATTGGTTGTTTTGTTCCTGCTGATAATGCTCAAATAGGGTTAGTTGATAGAATATTTACCCGTATAGGTGCCTCAGATGATCTCGCCAGCGGTCGTTCAACATTTATGGTAGAAATGACCGAAACAGCTAATATTCTTCATAATGCAACAGATAAGAGTTTAGTGTTACTTGATGAAATTGGCCGTGGCACAAGTACTTACGATGGTCTTTCTCTCGCTTGGGCATGTGCAGAAATGCTAGCACTTAAAACAAAGGCGTTTACTTTATTTGCCACTCATTACTTTGAGTTAACATTACTAGCGCAAGAAATTTTAACTTTAGCCAATGTGCACTTAGATGCCATGGAACATGATGACAACATAGTATTTATGCATGCAGTACAAGAAGGTGCTGCAAGTAAGAGCTTTGGCTTACAAGTTGCCCAACTTGCTGGTGTGCCTAAAGCAGTGATTAACCGCGCCAAACAACGATTAACCGAATTAGAAAACAAACAAGCGCCTTCTATTTTACCAGCTCAATCTGAAAATTTTCAGCAGTTGTCGTTAGTAGCTGAAGATCATCCAGCAATTGATACGTTACGTGATATTGATGTTAATAATTTATCGCCTAAACAAGCGTTAGATTTATTGTTTGAATTAAAAGAGTTGCTGTAGATCGAAACAAATTCACCTTGTTATTGCACATAGCTCTGAGTTGAAAAGAAATTTAATCAAATTGATATAACTTGATTTAAAATATTTTTAAAAGTTGTCCCAGCCCAATTAACGTAAAAAGGCTGTAAGTGTTACTTTACAGCCTTTAAATCCCCCCAAATATATTAGAAAATATACTACTGAACTTCGAATAAAGCTTCTATAGACAGGTTTTGTTGGCTTAATATGTCACGAAGTCGCTTAAGGCCTTCAACTTGAATTTGACGAACACGTTCACGAGTCAATCCAATTTCAAGGCCAACATTTTCTAATGTTTCAGCCTCATAGCCTAATAAGCCAAAACGTCGAGCTAATACTTCTTTTTGTTTAGGGTTTAACTCGTTAAGCCAGTGAATAATATTATTGCTCATATCTTCTGATTGTAAGTCTGCTTCGGGCCCTCCGCAGTCTTCATCAGCAATCACATCAAGCAAAACCTTCTCTGTATCCCCTGAAAAAGGAGTATCTACTGAGGCTATACGTTCATTCAAACGCAGCATTTTTGTAACATCTTCAACAGGTTTACCTAATAAATTTGCTATATCTTCTGCTGTGGGTTCATGATCTAATTGTTGAACAAGCTCACGGGAAGCACGTAAATAAATATTTAATTCTTTAACAACATGAATTGGTAAACGAATAGTGCGCGTTTGATTCATTATAGCGCGTTCAATAGTTTGGCGAATCCACCAGGTAGCGTACGTTGAAAAACGAAATCCCCGTTCTGGATCAAATTTTTCAACGGCACGAATCAAGCCTAAATTACCTTCTTCAATTAAATCAAGTAACGGCAAACCGCGATTATTATATCGTCTGGAAATTTTAACCACTAAACGTAAATTACTTTCGATCATACGTTGACGAGATGCTTTATCACCTTTAAGAGAAAGACGCGAGAAATATATCTCTTCTTCTGCACTTAGTAACGGTGAAAATCCTATTTCACTTAAATAAAGTTGAGTGGCATCAACATTTGATGCTTTATCTTCTTTACTTTTTAGTACTGTGGTTTGGTTTGTTTCTTTTCCCATGCTGCACTCCAATTATAGCAAACTTGCATTTAGTATTATTTATTCACACTAACTCCAGTTATTTTTTGTCGGTAGGTATTTTCTATGCGTTAAATTTAACAGAAATACACGATTATAATTATATGTACTTATTTTTTGGGTAAATACTTCAAAGGATCAACTGATTTTCCGCGAAAGCGAACTTCAAAATGAAGCATGACTCTTTGCGCGTCGGTGTCACCCATTTTTGCTACGATATCTCCAGCTTTTACAAACTGTTGCTCTTTTACTAAGATTTTATCATTATGGGCATAGGCACTTAGATAATCATCATTATGCTTTATAATAACTAACTTGCCATAGCCTCTTAATGCGCTACCTGCGTAAACTACTTTACCACTTGCCGTTGCTCTAATATTAGTTCCACGGCGGCCAGCGATATCTATTCCTTTATTACCTTGTGCTTTGGAAGAAAACCAATCAATAATTTTGCCTTTAACAGGCCATTTCCATCGACTAATTTTTTGAGAAAAATCTGATTTTGATAACGGCTCTTTCTCAACTTTCTTCTTACTTACATTTTCACCATACGCTTGCTTTTTTGAAGATGCAATAGGCTTTTTAACTACTTGAATACTGGTCGGATTAGAGCTTTTAGTCTGCTTTGTACTGGAGTGCACATTCTTACTAGCTTGCGAACTTTTTCTTTGATTATTAGCAACTAAAATTAATTTTTGATTTGGAAAAATATTATAAGGAGGTGAAATATTATTCAATTTAGCTATTTGTCGCACATCCGAATTAGCCCGCCATGCAATTGAATACAGGGTTTCACCTGGTTGTACCGTGTATTCTCTTGCGTTAATCGTGTTTTGAGTTTGTTGGTTTAACGGTGTACTACCATAAACAGTTACAACAGGCGCGGGGGATTGACGAGAAGAGCAAGCCAAGAGGTTAAGAATAAAAACAGTACAACAAAATAGTTTACATAATGCCTTAAAAGTAAAAACTGTATTATTTTTGTCTTGTTTATCTCTCATGATGCAACCAACAAGCTATTTATTTTACAATGAAATAGGTAATGATAATCAAGGCAACAAGCCCCCACCCCAAGACATCAATCCATTTACGTAAGTTTTTTTCCATCGCGCTCCCCCCCCATTGAATAAGGCCTGCAACCAAAAAGAACCGCATACCTCTGCCAACAGCTGAAGCAATTAAAAAAGGCAAAAAAGCCATTTGTAAAAAGCCAGCACTCACTGTAAATAATTTATAAGGTATGGGTGAAAAGCCTGCGATGAAAACGACCCATACACCCCATTTACTAAACCATTCCATTGCCGTATCAAAGCGAGGTTGGTAACCAAATTCAGTTATTAAGGGTTGTATCCAAGGTTCAAACATTAAATACCCAAGTAAATAACCTACTACCCCACCCGCAATTGAGGCTATAGTTGTGATACTTGCTAATCGCCATGCTTTTTCAGGCTTTGCAAGCACCATAGGCGCAAGTAAAACATCAGGTGGAATAGGAAAAAATACAGATTCAGCAAAGGTTAGTAATGCCAGTATCCTTGGTGCAAACTTATGCTCAGCCCATTTTAACGTCCACTCATAAATGGCAGAAAATAGCTTCATTACATTAACGCCCCTGCAACAAGAGGAACAAAACGCACCGCTTCTACTTGCTTTTCATTGTAATTGTTACCTTGTCGGGTAATAATTTTTAATATTTGTGTTTTATCACCAACTGGGATAACTAAACGACCGCCATCAACAAGTTGTTCTAATAATGCTTGTGGCACGGTCACTGCGCCAGCAGTGACGATAATGGCGTCAAATGGTGCTTTGCTTGCCCAGCCCTGCCAGCCATCACCATGTTTCAATGAAATATTATGTAAGTCTATTGCGCGTAAACAACGTTTAGCTTGAAATTGCAGTGATTTAATACGTTCAACGGAAAACACTTTCTCAGTAAGTTGCGCTAAAATTGAAGTTTGGTAACCTGAACCAGTTCCTATTTCTAAAATGCTCTTTGGCTGAAAATCTTTTAGTAATAACTCTGACATTTTTGCCACGATATAAGGCTGAGAAATCGTTTGTCCTTGCCCAATAGGTAAAGCCGTATTGTCATAAGCTTTATGAGCCAGTATTTCTGGAATAAATATATGACGAGGCGAGTTAGCAATAGCCTGTAAAACGAGCGGGTTTGAAATACCTTGGGCCTGTAATTTATGGGCAAGTAACTCACCACTACGTTTCGATTTACCAACTGTGCGAGAGTTTTTTCTTTGACTCATCATATCGTTACTTCATCCATCCATTCTCGCATACTATCAATGCTGTTATGTGCCGTCATATCAACAGTTAACGGGGTTACTGAAACATAATGGTTAGCCACGGCATCAAAATCAGTGCCTTGACCACCATCAAGCTCTTTGCCTAATGTACCATACCAATAAATATCTCGTTGCCAAGGGTCTTTCATTTTTTTCATCATTTCGGCTTTGTGCCTGTGCCCTAGCCGAGTAACTTTAATTCCTTGGATTTGCTCAATGGGCACATCGGGTACATTAATATTTAGAATTTGGTCAGCAGGTAAAGGGTGTTTATGAATGCGTTTAATAATTTGCGCTGTGATTATTGCCGCTGTTTGGTAGTGCTTTTCATGCTTGCCAAGTAATGATACAGCTATTGCTGGTATTCCCATATGTCGACCTTCTGTGGCTGCAGCAACAGTACCCGAATACAAAGTATCATCACCTAAGTTAGGACCTTTATTAATACCAGCTACAACTAAGTTTGGTGTAGGTGAAACAAGTTGGCTAACGCCTAAATGAACTGAATCCGTAGGTGTTCCATTAACCGAGATAAAACCATTTTCTAGTGTTTGTGCTCTCAACGGGTTCAGTAAGGTTAACGAATTACTTGCACCACTACAATTTCTGTCTGGTGCAACTACTGTTACGTCAAAATACTTAATTAATTCCTGCTGCAATACTTTAATACCTAAAGCATGAACGCCATCATCGTTACTTAGTAATATTTTCATTGGGTATTTGGCTCTATATTTTGACTTGGCTTTGTATTTCACTCACATTAGTACGCTGCGTACCATCTTGATAATCAATTAATTCACGCAGTACGGTTGTTGCATATGAACCTGCAGCAAGCGAAAAGCATACTTTTACATCGGGTAAATCACTATTTTCACTGATATTATTAGAAGCGGCTTCTTTAGGTAATATTTCAAGATCAGCGTCATTAATAATTAAGCGAATACGACGACGCTCTTGTTTCAAACCAAAACGGGGTAAACCTTGAGCAAATTCATGATGTTTTTCCGCCACTTCTTGTTCAAATATTTTTGGCTGTGCTTCTGTCATTAAGTCACCCGCCCCCCACATTGCAGCAGTAATATCTATATCCTTGTCGATTAAACGTTGTTTAATTACCTCATCAATTTCTTCCAAGCGAAACACCGACTGTGTACCTGCTAGCATCACGACATCGCCGATGGATAATTTATCAAATGAATTTTGTTTAATACGTTCATTAATCATGTCATTAAAAATAGCCGAGCGTGCAGCAGATAAATACATGCCTCTTTTTTTCTTATCTTTCACTTTAGTACCAGAAAATAGAGCTAGCGCGCAATCAAGATTACCACCGTCAATACCAAAACGCTGTTCACCAAAATAATTAGGAACACCATGCGCAATTATTTTTTCCCAACGTTTAAATAAGTCCTTTAAATTAGTAACGTTACGAATAACTAATTCAAACCGATTACCTGTTAAAGCACCTGTACGGAGTTTTTTGTTATGTCTTTTATAACTAAGTACTTCAACACCTTCAATAGTAAGATCTGCTAAATCATACACTTGCTTACCTGGAACATGAACACCAAACCACTGCTCTGTCACCGCAAAACGATCTTTTAACCCAGCATAAGAAACAAGTTGTTCTTTCACCTTAAAATACTTGGCTAGTTCGCGTGCAACAAAAACGGTATTCGCCCCAATTTTTTTTATGTGAATAAATAGGTGTTCTCCTTCTCCACAAGGTAAAAATGGTAACTGCTCAAATACGCAAAAATCTTGAGGATTTGCTTTTAATAAGCCGGTTGATTTCGGTTTACCGTGTAAGTAGGCGGGTTCTAGTAACATGCTAATTCTCTAAATTATATTTTTAATTCACATTAAGTATCGGTACAAGTAAATAGTAACGGCGCTAGCGTTACTTTTAATTAACAATCGATCTAAGTAATACTACGCAATGCACGGCAATCCCCTCTTTTCGCCCAGCATATCCCAAAGTTTCTGTGGTTGTGGCCTTGACATTAATTTGCGCTACGTTGCAATTTAAGTCTTCTGATAAACATTTACGCATGGCTAATAAGTGTGGTGCCATTTTCGGTGCTTGCGCAATAATAGTGATGTCGCTATTACCGATTTTATAGCCTTTTTCTGTCATTAACCCCACGACATGACGCAACAATATACGGCTAGAAATATTTTTATATTCGCCGTCAGTATCAGGAAAATGATTACCAATATCAGCTAAACAAAGGGCACCTAAAATAGCATCACATAAAGCATGAATAGCAACATCTCCGTCTGAATGAGCAATAAAGCCTTGCTCAAAAGGAATGCTAACACCACCAAGTATTAAAGGCCCTTTTCCGCCAAATTTGTGTACATCAAAACCATGACCTATGCGCATGTTTTACCCTTTATATTCTTTGATTGGTTGTTAATTTACGTTGTTGTTCTAAATAGAAGCTTGCTAATAATAAGTCTTCTGGTCGGGTTATTTTTATGTTATCTCGTCTTCCTAAAACCAGTGAACAAGGTAGGTTCAACGATTCGATAGCTGACGCTTCATCTGTGATTGGCAAACCTTTTAGTTGTGCGTGCTCTATCGCTTTTATTAATGTATTTGCTTTGAACATTTGTGGTGTATATGCATGCCATAGTAAGCTACGTTCAATCGTTTTATTCACCTGTACAGTCTGATGTTGACTCGTATTATTAGCGAGTTTCATGGTATCAACTACTGGCGCTGCTAAAATACCGCCATTATTATTGTTGAGACAGTGGTCAATTAGTTTACTTATATCGTCATGTGTTACGCAAGGGCGGGCTGCATCGTGCACAAGCACCCATTCTAATGCATTAACCTGCTGTAAACCGTTTAACACAGAGTCAACACGTTCTTTGCCACCAGACACTCGTATAATATTAGGGTTATTTAGCAAAGCTGTTTGCTCAAAATAATCATCATCGTCACTTAATACCAACACGACTTTCGAAATGCTTTTATGGCTGAGTAAACGGTTGACTGTGTGACTTAAAATGGTTTCATTATTAATTGTTAAATATTGCTTAGGGCATAAAGCTAACATACGCTTACCTACGCCAGCAGCAGGAACAACAACAGTAAATTGTTGTTCTTCATTTAATGTGTTTTTTTGTTCCAGCTTCTCACTCGACACTACAAGGACACTCACAACTAATAAAGCCCCTTATCAGTATCGTTTTTTATCGACGAACTTTTATTAGGGATAACGCGAAAGAATGTTTCATTTTCTTTAATCATACCTAACTCATTTCTCGCTCGTTCTTCTATTGCTTCAGTACCAAGCTTGAGGTCATCAGTATCTGCGTATAATAATTTGTTACGCTGTTGCAACTTTAAATTAACCAGCTTTTGTTGAGCAACATCCTCTTGTAAATCAATATAATCAGGCACACTGTTTTTACCGAACCAAAGACGGTATTGCAATAAACTCAAAACAATAAATAACAGTGCTGTAAATGTGCGCATGAGTACCTAATAAAAAGCCTAAAAAACACAGAGTAATAAAAAATTATTACTATTATATGGACTTATTATTTATAAGGCTAATGGTTGTTTAAAGTCTTTCCAGTTAATAGCACAAGAAAGTAACAATTCTCGTAAACTTGGGATAATAGGTTGTAATTTAGCACTTTGAGCATTGATATGAGTATTGCTAAAAGGCACCGCTTGCCAGCAATGACCTGCACAAGCTGCTAACATCACTTTTTTATTTGGCTTAAGCAATTTAAAGGTTTTGTGTTGGTTCAAATCACCCTGTACATTTTTGTTCTCTTCACTCAATGTAAACCACCCCGAAGTATTTGTTCTAAGTCGTTTATTGGCTATATCAATTCTATCGATGCAATCTAAAGCGACTCGTTGCTCATTGAGGATTGGAACCACTAAGCCAAGGTTTAACTCGTTAGTTAAATACCATGAAAAAATCTCATGCGATGTTTGTCCGGCGAGCGTTAGTTTCGACGCTTGTTTGGCTGACCAACTTGCATTTTGAATATCTAATGTTAAGGGGGTTTTACCTTGCGCTTTTACCTGCATCATTAAATGAGCAGTACGATTTATATAATGCGGTAAACTCTTCAAACGCCCTTGTAAACTTTTAACTTGACCTATTTCTGTATTAGCAAGCATACGCAACTCTCGCTCATAGAGCGCATTGCATAATTCGGCAAAGTCCTTACTTTGCAGATCTGTTTGCCAAAAAGAAGTTTGAGACATCTATCAATAAATCAAGTAATTATACCCGTATTGTTTAAGCATACTTGATTGTAGATAAAAGATACAACGACATATAAACAAAAATCGAGCCTTAAGGCCCGATTTTATTTATTAACATATAATAATTTAAACAAGTAACATACTACTTGTTACTACAAGGCCTTATTGACCTTTAATTTCAGACAAACCATTATATACCGCTTTGTCACCTAAAAATTCTTCAATACGTAATAATTGATTGTACTTAGAAACACGGTCTGAGCGACATAAAGATCCTGTTTTAATTTGGCCAGCTGCAGTACCTACTGCTAAATCAGCAATAGTTGCATCTTCTGTTTCACCTGAGCGATGAGAGATAACCGCTGTATAACCAGCATCTTTCGCCATTTTAATGGCTGCTAATGTTTCAGTTAATGATCCAATTTGGTTAAACTTAATTAAAATTGAGTTGGCGATATTTTTATCAATACCCTCTTTTAATATTTTAGTATTGGTTACAAATAAATCATCACCAACAATTTGTACTTTATCGCCTAATAATTCAGTTTGGTATTTAAAACCATCCCAGTCTGATTCATCTAAACCATCTTCAATTGAAACAATTGGGTACTGATTACAAAGCTCAGCTAAAAAGTCAGAAAATTCATTTGAGGTAAATTGCTTGCCTTCACCTTTAAGATCATAAATACCTTTGTCTGCATCATAGAATTCAGACGCTGCACAATCCATTGCTAATGTTACATCTGAGCCTAACGTATAGCCTGCTGCTGCAACCGCTTCTTTAATTACCGCTAAAGCATCAGCGTTAGAAGCCAAATCTGGCGCAAAACCACCTTCATCACCTACGGCTGTATTTAACCCTTTAGCTGATAATACTTTTTTCAGGGCATGAAATATTTCAGCGCCCATGCGTAATGCTTCTGAAAAGTTTTTAGCGCCTACAGGTTGAATCATAAACTCTTGAATATCAACATTATTGTCGGCATGTTCACCACCATTAATGATGTTCATCATAGGTACTGGTAAGCTATAAACTCCTGGTGTGCCATTTAAATCGGCAATATGTTCAAATAATTGCACGCCTTTGTCTGCGGCAGCAGCTTTTGCTACAGCAAGAGAAACCGCTAAAATAGCATTAGCACCAAATTTTTCTTTATTTTCTGTGCCATCTAAATCAATCATTATTTTGTCAATCGCGGCTTGTTCAAGCGCATTCTTGCCAATTAACGCTGGAGTGATATTATTTCTAATGGCAGCAACGGCATTAAGAACACCTTTTCCTAAATAACGTGCTTTATCACCATCACGTAATTCTAATGCTTCACGAGAGCCTGTTGATGCACCTGATGGTGCTGCAGCACGCCCCCAAGCACCTGATTCTAAATAAACATCGGCTTCAACGGTTGGGTTCCCACGTGAGTCCATAATTTCGCGTGCTAAAATTTTACTAATATTTGACATTATATTTCCTTCAAGAACTAAAAAACAAAAACCGCAGCACAGGGCTACGGTTTGAAATGACTTAAAACTAACTTAACTGCTTTTTTTGATGTTCAAAAGACGCAGCAATAAAGCTTTCAAATAATGGGTGTCCGTCACGCGGAGTTGAATTAAACTCTGGATGGAACTGCCCAGCAACAAACCATGGATGATCAGCTATTTCAATCACCTCAACTAAACTTTTATCGGTTGATAATCCCGAAAAAATCAAACCTGCTTGGCTTAACTGTTCTCGGTACTTATTATTTACCTCATAACGGTGACGGTGTCTTTCATAAATTGTTTCACTACCATATACGTCACATACTTTGGTTCCTTTCACTAGGTGACACAATTGTGAACCTAAACGCATAGTTCCGCCCAAATCTGACTTTTCATTGCGATATTCTACTTGACCTTCTTCATCAAGCCATTCACTGATCAAACCTACTACTGGATGCGGTGTTTCGGCATTAAACTCCGTACTGTGGGCATTAGTTAGACCAGCAACATTACGCGCAAACTCAATTAAAGCTACTTGCATACCTAAACAAATACCTAAATAAGGTATTTTATTTACACGTGCATATTCTGCTGTTGAAATTTTACCTTCTACACCACGTTCACCGAAGCCGCCTGGAACTAGAATAGCATCTAAATCTTTCAGTATTTCAGTACCTTTAACTTCAACATCTTGTGAATCAATATATTTAATATTCACAGTAACTTGATTTTTCAAACCCGCATGTTTTAATGCTTCATTTACCGATTTATAGGCATCAGGAAGTTCGATGTATTTTCCTACCATACCAACTGTAATTTCACCTTTAGGGTTTGCTTCATGATAAAGCACTTCTTCCCATTCGCTTAAATCTGCTTCAGGCGCATCGATACAAAAACGTTTAGTCACTAATTCATCAGCACCTTGAGATTTTAATAACGCTGGAATTTTATAAATACTGTCAACATCACGCATTGAGATAACAGCTTTTTCTTCAACATTACAAAATAATGCTATTTTTGCACGTTCGCCATTTGGAATAGGTCTATCAGAACGACATACTAAGATGTCTGGAAAAATACCGATAGAACGTAAATCTTTTACTGAATGTTGAGTTGGTTTTGTTTTAATCTCGCCTGAAGCAGCTAAATAAGGTACTAACGTTAAATGCATAAACATAGCACGTTCACGGCCTACTTCTGTGGCTAATTGACGGATAGCTTCCAAGAAAGGTTGTGACTCAATATCACCTACCGTTCCCCCCACTTCAACCATAGCAACATCGTAACCTTCAGCACCTTCAATCACACGACGCTTAATGTCATTAGTGATATGAGGAATAACTTGAATAGTAGCACCTAAGAATTCACCTTTACGTTCGCGCGCTAGAATATCTTGATAGATACGACCCGTTGTAAAGTTATTTCGTCTGGTCATTTTAGTACGAATAAAACGTTCATAATGACCTAAATCTAAATCAGTTTCTGCTCCATCTTCAGTAACAAATACTTCACCATGTTGAATTGGACTCATAGTACCAGGATCGACATTAATATAAGGGTCGAGTTTCAGCATGGTTACTTTTAATCCGCGGGCTTCAAGAATAGCAGCTAATGAAGCAGCGGCAATGCCTTTACCAAGAGACGAAACTACGCCGCCAGTAACAAAAATATATCTAGTTGTCATGTCTACACCGATGTAAGGGAAATACAGAATTTTTTTTGCCTATTTTTTAGCGTTAACCTAGTACTAACAATGTGGTTACGTTACCATGATTTAATGGCCATTTTCATTGAAAATGCACTAAAAAACAGGCTAAAAATAAATAAAGCAGGACGGGAAAGTATTATACTTAAAATAGAGACTAACAACAATAACAACTGTTAAGTGAAAGTTAAAATAAGCATTTTTTTATATAGCGTTACTCGTTATGATAGCACTCTGATTTTCAAGGTAAGCATTTTATGAATAATAATTTAGAAAAAGTATTAACAGCCATCGACGAGATTAATCGTCAAGATACTAATGTCACTATAGTAAATAATACTGAGCACCCTAAAGAATTACTTTATGGACAACGCATGACCGCTTGCTTAATGCAACATTGGCCACAAGCAAGTGAATTATTACAAATAGCTGTTCGTGCTCAACACATTAAACGTTGGCATTTAAAGCGTACCGAGTTTGCTCAAGGTAAAGCGGGGTATTATCAATGGCGTATTGCGCTGGGTAAATTTCATGCAGAACTAACGGCTAATTTAATGCGCGAACAAGGTTATAATGATGAACAAGCAAAACAAACAGCTTCTATCATCTGTAAAGAAAATTTAAAAGATAAGGCATCAAGTCAGCTTAACAAGGACAGTCAAACCCTAGAAGATGTTGCCTGTTTAGTTTTTCTTAAACATTATTTTGACGCCTTTGCTGATAATTACCTCAAACAAGATAACGAGGCTAAAATTATTCGAATTGTACAATTAACTTGGAAAAAAATGTCTGGAGAGGCTCACAATATTGCTTTACAAATGTCTATGCCTTCACATTTGGCTGATTTAGTAAATAAAGCACTGGCTTAATTAGTTTGCTGTATCAAGCAAAAGAGTTTTTGGATATGTTTGATTAAAGATGCCTAAAATGGATTACTTCGTTATCAAAAACTTAATCGACTTGAAATAAAGTAATCCAGCTAAAGCTTTAAATTAAAGAAAAATAGTAATATAACCCGTATCACTTGCTAACAGGTAAGCGCCATAAAAAAATAAAAGGGCCAATTACAAGTGCAACAACCAACAAAGTAAGCATAATATTTTGCAATAAATAGGACGACCAAACAACTGAAAGAACAATCATTAACAGTGCAACTCTTTTGGCTTTTCGTGGGATACTTCTGTTTTGTTGCCATTCATGAATTAATGGCCCAAAGGTTTTATTGTTCAACAATTTTTGTTGCATTCTAGGTGATGATTTTGCAAAACATGCCGTTGCCATAAGCAAAAACACCGTGGTTGGTAATACGGGTAACATAGCGCCTAATATAGCTAAACCAACACAAAAAATACCCGTAATTTTCCATAGAAAAACTTTAATTTTGCCTCTGGTAGAAACAGGTACAGGGCAGTTACCTGTTACAACATCAGATTTAGTCAGCATCTCTTGCCTTTGTGTTTCTTGGTTTTGATTCACCACTGACCCCGTTATTCGCGCGTCAAGTTCACTTTAACTTTATTGTTTGTATCTCTACTCTTTCGAATCAAGACATTATCACTTTGAATAAGTTTATTGTTCTCACCATCATGGGTGCTCAGCAATGATTTGGCGAGTCTGTCGTACAATAACACATTCACTGACGCAGCTAAATTCATACAACCAACAGTTGGTACATAAACCACCTCATCAGCATAATCTACCATTTTTTGACTAATTGTGCCGTCTTCAGGTCCAAAAATATACAGTGCTTTTTCTGGGTGCTGAAAATACGGTAATGGCATTGCGCCTTCAACTAAATCTACACAAATAATTTTAGTCTGTTCTGGTAATAAAGCACGTAAGGTTTGCACATTTTCAAAATTATCCGCGGGCTTTAACGGAATTTTATCTCGCGCATTTTTAGTGTCTGTATTATGTTTAGCACCATTATGTTTAGCCGCATTGGCATAACGTTGCCCCGTGTAAAGCACTTGATCAACACAATAACACCCTGCTGCCCGCATAACTGCACCAACATTACTCGGGCTTTTAGGGTTTGTTAAGCCAATAGTTATATGGCTGTTTTCCATTTGTAATTCTTTACCTATCGCCATTGTTGATAATAACAATTTACTCATGAATGTTTCTCTTGTGCTTTTACTTGCTGCCAATATTGTTCTAGCTGTTCAAGGCTATGCTGTGAAAAGTCACGCTTAGACTGTAGCACTTGTGCTTCAACACCATGAAAACGTTTAGTAAACTTCTGGTTCGCTTTACGCAATAAGGTTTCTGGGTCTTGCTTAGCATGTCGGCATAAATTGACCACAGCAAACATTAAGTCTCCTAACTCTTCACCTAAAGCATCAGCGTTAATTTCTGGAGCATATAATTCATCCTTAACTTCAAGTACTTCTTCTTCAATTTTAGCAAAAACATCTGCTATATTGTGCCAATCAAAACCAACATGAGAACAGCGTTTTTGTATTTTTGCAGCCTGCGATAAGGCTGGTAGATTTTTAGGAATATCAGCTAAAATACTTAAATTATTTTGATTATTTTTTATTTGACGCTCTTTGATTTTTTCATTTTCCCAGTTAGCTTTAATTTGAGCATCGCTACTAAAATCAGCATGATTAAAAACATGAGGATGGCGACGAATAAGTTTTTCACATACCGCTTCAACGACAGAGTCAAAATCAAACAATTGCTGCTCTTGGCCCAGTTGACTATAAAAAATCACTTGAAACAATAAATCACCTAATTCTTTATTGAGCTCAACAAAATCATGTTGTTCTATGGCATCAACCACTTCATAAGCTTCTTCAATAGTGTGGGCTGTAATTGAAGCAAAATTTTGTTTTAAATCCCATGAGCACCCCGTGTTAGGATCACGTAATTGCGTCATAATCCAACGTAATTTTTCTATTGAAGGTTTAGCATTTAACATTCTTTCTTTTCTCTTTTTTTGTTTAAGACGCTAATAAGGCTGCTATAGTCTTTTCACTTCAACAACATCATCAAGTTGGCGAATTTTCTCCAGCACTCTCATTAATAATTCACTGCTAGTCACTTCCATGGTTATTTTCATACTCATGCTATGTTTTGCTGTGTCAGAGTGGCTTTCAATACCAATAATACTCACTTTTTCATTAGCAATGATGGTAGAAATATCACGAAATAACCCTTGGCGATCACTTGCAATGATGAGTGTACTAGCTTGATAACTTTGCTTATCATCAAGCCCCCACTGTACCTCGACAAAGCGTTCAGGTTGATGATCCAATGAGTTAGCTAATTGTTCACAGTCTTGCCTGTGAACAGAAATACCTCTTCCTTGTGTAATAAACCCAGAAATATCATCACCAGGCACAGGCGAGCAACACTTTGCCATATGGGTTAATAAATTGCCAACCCCTGAAACGGTAATACCGTTATCATCGCTTGATGTGTTTTTTCCAACTTGAGGTTCTCTCACTAAACTTTGCGGATCAAGCTCTGGTGTTGGAGTAAATTTATCATCGAGCTGTTTAAAATAGTTAACAACTTGTTGTAAACGTGCATTACCCGAGCCAATAGCTGCATACAAATCGTCAATAGTTTTCACATTAAAATGCGCTGCTGCAGTTTTAAACTGGCTTTGGCTAATTGTTATATCAGTTAATTTTGCTAATTCACTGTCAAGTAATTCTTTACCTTGCGCAAGATGCTTGTCTCGATCTTCAAGTTTAAAAAAGTGCTGTACTTTGGCTCTAGCTCTAGAGGAATAAATATAATGTAAATTGGGATTTAACCAATCACGACTTGGGTTAGGTTGCTTACTCGTTAAAACCTCAACCTGATCACCCGTTTTCAACTTATGAGTAAAAGGGACTATTTTTCCAAAAACTTTAGCACCAATACAGCAATGCCCTACATTAGAATGAATATAATAAGCAAAATCTAACGGGGTTGATCCCATGGGTAAGTCAATAACATCTCCTGATGGCGTAAAAACATAAATGCGGTCTTCAAAAACCTGACTACGCAATTCATCTAACAATTCTCCGCTTTCAGACACATCATCTTGCCATTGTAAAATTTTTCGTAACCAACCTATTTTGTCATCAAAGCTGTTACTTTTTCCAGACGCATTACCTTCTTTATAACGCCAGTGTGCCGCCACCCCTAATTCTGCATCATCATCCATTTGTTGCGTTCTTATTTGAACTTCAACGGATTTACCTTGCGGACCAAGTACAACAGTATGAATTGATTGATAACCATTCGGTTTAGGTGTTGCAACATAATCTGAAAATTCTTTAGATAAATGCTTCCATTGCGTATGCACTACACCTAAAGCAGAGTAACAATCTTGCACCTTTTCAACAACAACACGTACCGCACGAACATCAAAGAGTTGTTCAAAATCTAACGATTTTTGCTGCATTTTCTTCCAAATACTATAAATATGTTTGGGTCTACCGTATACCGTGCCGTTTATATGTAGTTCTTGCAGCTGTCGATTTAAATTATCAACAAAATCATTCATGTATTGCTCTCGTTCAAGACGAGTTTCATCAAGCAATTTGGCAATTTTTTTATAAACTTGTGGATGAAGATAGCGAAAAGAAATATCTTCTAATTCCCATTTTAATTGTCCGATACCTAATCTATTTGCTAACGGTGCGTAAATATTCGCACTTTCTTTCGCCGCCAACACACGACTTTCTTCATCATTATTTTTTTGCTCTCGTAAATCACATAAGCGTTCAGCTAACTTAATAACAACAGCACGAACATCTTCAACCATCGCCAGCAACATACGGCGAATATTATCAACATTACCCGCACTACTTTGTTGACGTAAGCCTTTAATGGCAGCCATTTTCTCTACACCTTGGCATAGCATGGTAATATCTTTACTAAAGTGATCTTCGACAAACGCTTGTGTTGTTAAATTAGCTTCGAGTATAGGGGTTAAAAACGCTGCAGATAATGAATCAGCATCTAAATTTAAGTTTGAAAGAATTTCAACCATTTCCATTGCTTTGAGCAAATGTATTTCATGCTGTTGATAAAACGGTGCTACCTGCTCCCACAAATGCTCAAGTGCTTGTCGTTTAGCCGCTGATAAAGCTTGCCCTTTTAACCAATGTTTAAAATCGACACTAACAACTTGATGAGACTTCCGCACCGAAACCATGTTATTTCCTTTGTTTTAGCAATGGACTAATATAAAAAATTTTTAAGACTTAAAGCAATCCAACAGTCGATAAGACTGTTTAAGCTATAGACTGCTTAGTAAACAATACCATAGTCTCCACATGCTTTGTTTGAGAAAACATATCAATCAACCCTATTTTTTCAATTTTATACCCATGAGAGAGTAATATTTGACCATCCCTTGCTAACGTCGTTGGTTCGCAGCTCACATATAAAACAGTTTCAATGTCGAGCTCAATCACTTGTTTTACAGCAAACTCTGCTCCTGCTCTAGCTGGGTCTAATAAAACCTTAGTGAACTTATTCTTTGCCCACGTGTTTGACAACCACTCGCTATTTAAATCGGCTTGAAAAAATTGACAGTTGTTAATGTTATTAAAGCTAGCATTCGCAATAGCTTTATCTACCATACTCTGCACTCCTTCAACACCAATCACACCGCTAACTTTTTTTGCCAATGGCAGACTGAAATTCCCCAAACCGCAAAATAAATCTAAAACGAGATCATTTTTTTCAGGCGCTAGCCATGCCATTGCCTGCTCAACCATAGAATAATTAACCTGCTGGTTAATCTGAATAAAATCAGTAGACTCAAAATTAATTTGAATTTTATCAACCAAGCAATAATGTAAGTTATTTTGAATATAGAACGAATTAAGAGGCGTGTTTGTATTCACATCACTATCATTGCTGCTGTTTTCGTTTATAGTCTCGTGAAAAAGAACATGCCACTGATACTTATTTGCATAATTTTGCCATAACTCACGGTCATGATCATTCAATGTTCGTAGCTGCCTTACTATCAATGTAACTTCTTGTGAAGATTTCTTAATATCAACTGCATCAGTACAAATAACTTCAATATGACCTACAGCCTTTTTAACACTTAGCTGATTGATAAGTGCTTTTAATAATGGAAAAATATGCTCTACTGGCTTAACCAGCACTGGGCACGATTTAACAGCAACTAGCTGATTCGTCGATTTTTGTCTAAAACCAATAGTTGCCTGTGCATTCTTATCAAATTGCACTCCTATTCTCGCTTTATGACGATAATGCCATTGAGAACTCAATATAGGCGATTGCCAAGGCAATGTATCAAGAATATTTGTGTTGAATCCAGCTCTAGAAAGCAACTCGATAATTTTACTTTGTTTAAAACTAAGCTGTGCAGAGTAATCAAGGTGTTGTAAATCACAACCACCACATACCATAAAATGCTGACACTTAGGAGCGACTCTAGTTGGACTCGTTTTGTTAATAATTAATAGTTTTGCAATGCTATACTTATTTTTTTGTTCAAGTAATTTAGCATCGACATTTTCTTGCGGTAAAGAACCATTAACAAACACAGGTTTTTTCTTATGATAAGCAACACCACAACCATTTAAATCTAATTTTTCAATGTTTACTGTAAGTACTTTTTTTTCTTGAATCTTATTTGACTTTTTAGTAGAAACTTTAAAAAAGTTTGCCATGATTGCATACCTAGAATTTGGGTGTTTTGGAAGTTTATTTTTGATTGATATCAAACATTAACGTTGAATTTAACTAAAAAGTGTAATTTAACTGAGCATATGACATTATAGGCTTATCAGGACGATCATTTTACACTAGTTTTAAACTCGTTCCACCTTAAGATACGAGTTTAGGGTAAAACGAGCAAATATTAAGTACCACTGAAAATGCATAAAATAAGCCTCAAAGATTGGGTGATACTACTCACTATTGTACCTACCGCTATTATCAGCTTTGTTATTGCGGGCTATTTTTCTTATAGCCGAAGTATTGAATTAGATGAATTTTTAAATTTAAGAGCTCAAAGTATTATTGAACCTTTAGCCATAACTAGCAAAGATGCGCTGATGAACAATAATAGAGAACAACTGCGAACCATTATAAGTGCGGCACACCGTAGCCAATCTAGTATAATTAAAAGTATTGCAATTTACACATTAGAAAACCAAGTTTTTGTCACTAGCGCCTACAATGACAATATTAACTTAATGCGTATTCGGCCTGATACAAGCATTCCTGTTTTTACGCAATCTGAGCAATCAGACAACTTCATTATATTTCGCACGCCAATTATGAATGAAAAATCAGGCAAAAGCAGTGAAGCGAGTATTCTAGGATACGTTGCTCTTTACATTGACAGAAGCAGAATTAAATTTAAACAACAAAATCAATACATTATTGCATTCTCCATTGCTTCTCTTTGTGTTCTACTAAGCAGTATATTTGCACTTAAATTAATTCAAAATGTTAGTAAACCCATTAACTCTATGGTGCAAGCTATTGATCGACTTCGTGAAGGAAAACTTGAAAGCCGTGTTAGTGGTCGATTAATTGTTGGAGAGTTGAATTTTTTGAAAAAAGGCATTAACGCTATAGCGCAATCACTCGCTAACTATCAAAATGAAATGCAGGGCAGTATTGATCAAGCAACCATCGATTTACGTGAAAGTTTAGAGCAATACGAAATACAAAACGTTGAATTAAGTATTGCCAAGAAAAAGTCACAAGATGCGAATAAAATAAAATCAGAGTTTTTAGCAAATATGAGTCATGAACTGCGCACACCATTAAATGGTGTGATCGGGTTTACTCGTCAAGTACTGAAAACACCGCTAACTAATTCACAACGAGATTACTTGCAAACCATTGACAGATCGGCCAACAACTTATTAGCTATTATTAATGATATCCTTGACTTTTCCAAGCTTGATGCGGGAAAAATGGTAATAGAAAGTATTCCTTTTTCATTACGCGAATCAATTGAAGAAAGTCTAATTTTACTTGCCCCAAGTGCCCATAAAAAAGAATTAGAATTGTCTGTGAAAATTGATCATGACATCCCTGAAACATTATTGGGCGATGCAATGCGCGTCAAACAAATTATGAGTAACTTGGTTAGTAATGCAATTAAATTTACACAGCGTGGTTCTGTTAATATTGATGTAACATTTAAAATAATTAATGCTAAACGTGCCGCTGTAAAAATAACAATTGCTGATACAGGTATTGGAATGAATGATACCCAACAGCAAGCCATTTTCAAGGCTTTTGCTCAAGCAGACCAAACTATCACACGTTTACATGGCGGAACAGGATTAGGCCTCATTATTTGCCAACGCCTTGCTTATGAAATGAAAGGTGACATAGGGTTCAATTCAAATGAAAATGTGGGGTCAACCTTTTGGTTTGATTTTGAATGTGGTATGAATACCTTACCACTTGTTGGTGAGCTAGAACATCTACGTTTAGCCAATAAATCTATTTTATATTACGAACCTCATCCTCATAGCAGAGCAGCCACTTATGATATGTTGATTAATTGGCAAATGCTGGTGACTCAAGTCGAAAGTAGCAAACAATTAAACAAAATACTTGAGCAAGAAAAGAACAATAAAGACCTACACTTCGATTTTGCATTAATTGGCCACGACCGAGCAACAACGGCATTGAGTGATTTGAAAAAAATTGTTGATAAGGTAAAGCCGCAAATTGCCAACATTCATTTAGCCGTTAATAGTAATTCACCTAGTTTACAAGAAGCATTAATTGCCAGTGGTGCTTTAAGTTGCCTAAGTAAACCAATTACAGCAAACAAACTATACAGCGCCTTATTGGCTGAGCCAGAAAATTTATCAACACCTAACCGCAAAATACTCCCCATAAAAGTACTTGCGGTAGATGACAATGAAGCCAATTTAAAACTAATAAATGCCTTATTGCATGATCAAGTAAGAGAAGTAGTACTTGCTCAAGATGGAGCTAACGCTTTAACATTGTGCCAAAATGAAAATTTTGCATTGATTTTTATGGATATACAAATGCCAGTAATGGACGGTGTTAGCACACTTAAAGCGATAAGAAAGAACTCATGTAATGAAAATACCCCCATTATTGCCGTTACCGCCCATGCATTAAGCGGTGAGAAAGAAAAAATGCGAAAACAAGGGTTTAATGCATATATGACCAAACCTATCGATGAAACTATGCTTAACCATATTATTTATGAATATTGTGATGTAAATTACTTTATCAATAACGCTAAGCAAAATGTTCCTTTGTTATTAGATTCCTCACCAATGCTTGCTCAAGAAACTGTGACTGAATCCTCTCAAGCAGCGCCTCAAAGCACCAATAATATAAACACAATTGACTGGCAACTAGCGCTAAAAAGAACGGGTGGTAAAGAAGATTTAGCAAAAGAAATGTTAATTGGCTTGTTAGACAGCTTGCCTGAAAGCAAAGACAGTATTACTCATGCCTTAACAAAACAAAACAATGTAGAATTAAAACGCTTAATACATAAATTAAATGGGGCGTGTTGTTATACTGGGGTACCAAACTTAGCCAGCGTTTGCCAAGAAATTGAAACGCAATTAAAAAAAGATGTAGCAATAGAGGATTTAGAACCAGAATTTTTAGAGTTTTTTGAACAAGTTACGCTAGTTTTAGCGCAAGCTCCTACAATACTTGAAACGCTAAATAATGAGAAAGCATAAATAAAAATATTCATAACGGCTATTAATTGCGAATTTTGATATTAGGGGATGTATTAATATCGCCGTCTTCCGTAATAACAGCAACACCTGAGCTACAAGTAAGTACAGCTAAGCTATGTCCTTCTTCATTACGAACAAATGCTACCTCATAACCAAACTTACCTAGACTACTTGCTGAAAATTTTTGCGCTAACGAAAGCTTATTCCACCACACAGACTGTTCGGGTAAGCTTTGGCGCCTTTCGAGCATAGGGTTTTCTTCTGCTTGCATGACAATTCCTTATTAAACCTCTTTAATACAACAAATAATCAAAATAAAAAACTAAAAATTCACCAATTTTAGCTTAAATGACTACAACTAAAGCACAGAGCACCGCTAATACTATTACACAATTATTCGTACACAACAAGTATAGTACAAAAATTAAACAACCAAGAAAAAAACCGATCTTTTTTAATCTGCTTTTGAAAGCGTTACAAAAGCCGTTGCATAACGTCTTTCATCTGCAAGTGATATATGCCATTGGTTTGCTTTTTGTGCTTGCGCAAGTGCTAAAGCTTTACCTGACAACGTTAAAGTTGGTTGACCAGATTTAAGGTTTTTAATCTCAATATGCTGAAACGAAACCCCTGCCGCAATACCAGTACCTAATGCTTTAGATGTGGCTTCTTTGCCTGCCCAACGTTTAGCAAGGTAACGCACAGCATTGTGTTCCGCTTTTGCTTTAAGTACAACATAATGTTGGTATTCATCTGGCGTCAACACACGCACAGCTAGGCGTTCCCGCGTGTTGTCGGGCATACCTACAATACGATCTATTTCAATAATATCTGTACCAATACCAACAATGAACATACAAAACCTTTTAAGATGAGAATACCCAAACCATATCAATCAACAAGATGGCTTGAGTATAACTAATACAACTAATGAGATTTACTGCCTTGCTTCTCTCATCAATGCTTTCATATCTCTCACGGCTTTATCAAGTCCGTCAATAGCGGCTCGCGCAATAATTGCGTGGCCAATATTTAATTCAATAATCTCTTTAATTGCCGCAATGGGTTTAACATTAAAGTAATTCAAACCGTGACCTGCATTCACTTTTAATCCCAAGCTATGCGCATATTGAATACCTTCCATTAAACGGACTAGTTCAGCCTGCTGAGTCGACTCATTAGTTGCATCGGCATATTGGCCTGTATGTATTTCAATATAAGGTGCACCACTTGCTAAAGCAGCATCAATTTGATTTTTGTCTGCATCAATAAATAAACTCACTTGTGTCCCTACTGCGGCAATTTTCTTAACTGCAGCTGTAACTTTACTAAGTTGCCCTGCTACATCTAGGCCCCCTTCAGTGGTTAGCTCTTCTCTTTTTTCTGGAACTAAACAACAAAAGGCTGGCTTAACCTCGCACGCAATAGCAATCATCTCGTCGGTAACAGCCATTTCAAAATTCATGCGGGTATGCAAGGTCTGTTTTAATACGTGAATATCGCGATCTTGTATATGACGTCTATCTTCACGTAAGTGCACCGTAATACCATCAGCACCAGCGTGCTCTGCAACACTTGCAGCATAAACAGGATCAGGAAAATTTGTGCCTCTAGCTTGGCGTAATGTTGCAATGTGATCAACATTTACACCCAATAGTAATTCATTCATTTTGTTCTCTCTTATTCTTTGTAACTGTTTAACCCGACTATGATTTGACCAATTAATGCTTTTAATCATGATCTTTTTTCAAAGAGTTTACGACTATGCAAGGGTTTTCCGTCAAGGAGGTGATTGAGTACATTTCGCATTAATAATTTAAATGTTTGCTCAGCCTCATTTTCTATTAACGCTTTACCATGGTGAATATAATGCGCTATATCTTGCAAGTGCGCTACTTTAAACCAAGGTGTTGTAATATTTGAAACCGAATAATTATAAGCAGGTATAAAGCCTTCATCTGCGATATAGTAAAAGCCAATAATATTATCATTGCCTCTGTTTAATACTGGACTAAAATCAAAAGATAACCCCAATTCAGCTAGTAAGGATAGTTCAAACTGCCTTAACTGAGGTGCTATCGGTAAATCCTTAGCTAATGAAGCAAGTGTTAGCTGATATTGTTTAAACAACCCATCACAAACAATATCATTAGTTAATAAACGCACCAAAAGTTCATTTATATAAAAGCCACAATATAGTCTGTTTTTGCTTAAAGGGTAGGAGTTACCAGTCGACTCAATTACCGTGATCCTTTTTAAGCCAGAATCATTCCCCTTATACATCAACTTTAAGGGTAAAAAGGGTTGAATCATTCCCTTTTTAATTGAACGTTTCGATTGCCCTACATAAACTAGCGCTAAAACTTTTCCTTCGTCTTCGGTTAAAAGTTCAACCAGTTGCTGGTTCTCTTTAAATGGACGAGAATGAAGGACAAAAGCATGTTGTTCTACCAAAATATTTGACATAGTTTGTCTGTTATATTTATGTGTAACTTAATATTGTATATTAGCTAGCATAAAAGATCGTATCGTTTGATTAACCAGAGTAATCATCACCATAACCAAGACTGCGTAATGCGCGTTCGTCATCAGCCCAACCTGATTTAACTTTTACCCAGGTTTCTAAAAACACTTTACTGTCAAACAAGTTTTCCATATCACGCCTTGCTTCTTGTCCAATGGTTTTCAAACGTTCACCCTTATTACCAATTACCATACGTTTTTGGCTATCACGTTCAACAAGTATCAAGGCATTAATATGAATAACACCTTTATCATCCATTTTAAACTGTTCAATTTCAACCGTAGTTGAATAGGGTAATTCATCCCCAGTAAAGCGAATCAGTTTTTCTCTTATAATTTCAGACGCCATAAAACGGCTTGATCTATCGGTAATATGATCTTCAGGAAACCAGAAATCACTTTCTGGTAAACTTTCTAAACAAAGTTTTCTTATGGTATCTACACCCTGACCTTTACTGGCAGAAATAGGAACAATGTCAGTAAAATCATACATTGCACCAAGTTTTTGTAGTTGCGGTAATAAATCATCTTTATCGGTAATATTATCTATTTTGTTAACCACTAAAATACAAGGAGAGCCACTTTTTTTGATTTTATTAAGTACTAGCTCATCATCAGGTGTCCAATGAGTTCCCTCGACCAAAAACACAATTAACTCAACTTCAGCAATAGAACTTGTAGCAGCGCGATTCATTAAACGGTTAATTGCTCTTTTTTCTTCCGAATGTAAGCCTGGTGTATCAACTAAAATAGCCTGTTTATTTTCATGCGTAAGAATGCCTAAAATACGATGACGAGTTGTTTGTGGCTTGCGTGACGTGATACTAATTTTTTGACCGAGTAAAGCATTAAGTAATGTTGACTTACCCACATTAGGGCGGCCAACAATGGCTATTAACCCTGCATGGGTAGATATATGATTCATTGACTTATTTTACCTTAGTTTTTTGCTTAGTATTAGCTTGTTCTAATTCCATTAACACCTGATGCGCAGCGGCCTGCTCTGCTTTTCTTCGACTAGTGCCTTTAGCGACTATCTCGGTGTCAACAACCTCTGTTACACAACTTACTGTAAACTGTTGGTTATGTGACTGACCACTAGTATCAATAACATCATAAACTGGTAACGGAATTTTCCGTCCTTGTAAGTATTCTTGTAAACGTGTTTTAGGATCTTTTTGCTCATGTCCGGGCTTAATAGAACTCAGTCTTTTGGCAAACCATTTTAAAATCAAATCTTTACATTGAGTTATATTAGAATCTAGGTAAACAGCGCCAATAATAGCTTCGATAGCATCTTCTAAAATAGATTCTCGCCTATGCCCGCCGCTTTTCAGCTCGCCAGGCCCTAAAATAAGGTATTCACCCAAATTAAAATCTCGACCTATTTCTGCTAACGTTACCCCTTTCACTAAGCTAGAGCGCATTCGAGTTAAATCACCTTCGTCGTGCTTAGGAAATTTTTCAAACAAAGCTTCTGCAATTACAAAACCTAAAATAGAATCACCTAAAAACTCTAGTCGTTCATTGTGTTGCCCTTTTGCACTACGGTGTGTTAACGCTTGAATCAATAATTCAGGTTGCTCAAAACTATAACCTATCTTTTTTGATAAGCGGTTAACAGTAATAGGATTAACTTGACTTTTATTAGCCATTAGTTGATTGCACCAATGCGCTCAAAGCGAACATTTGTTGGGATCCAATGGGGTAACATACTATCTTCTGTACGGTCAAAATCAAAACTCATCCAAATAGCAACAGCTTGCCCTACTAAGTTTTCTTCAGGAACAAATCCCCAGAAACGTCCATCTAATGAATTATCTCGGTTATCTCCCATCACAAAATAATGTCCTGCAGGCACTAAAAATTCATCTTGCGCTGTACCCGGCTGTTGAAAATAATGACGTGTTCTTGGCAACGTATTTTGATCATTCAAAATATTATGCGTTTTATTAAACATAACCGCTTCAAATTGATTCATGCCATCTTGTGCGTCAGGACCTTCATATTTATTAGTAAAGGTATTCACAATTTGTACAAAATCGGGACATTGGGCGTCAGATTCTTTACATGCTTGCTTAATATACAACGATTTATTTCGGTAAATAATACGATCACCTGGTAAGCCAATAACCCGCTTAATATAATCCACGCGTGGATCTTGAGGGTATTTAAATACAACGACATCACCACGTTCAGGTGAAGCGACTTCAAAAAACTTTTTTCGGGCAACGGGATCACGTAAACCATAATTGTATTTATTTACTAAAATAAAATCACCATCAAGCAATGTTGGCATCATTGAGCCTGAAGGTATTTGGAAAGGTTCATAGAGAAAAGAACGTAAAACTAAAACAAAAGCGATAACCGGAAAAATCTGCACTGAGGTATCAACTAAAGGTGCTGGTTCCATCAAGGCTGTAATAGTTTCTGCAGGTAATTCAATACCACTTTTTTCTTTTGCTGTGGTTTGTGCTTCGATAACTTTTAATCTACGTTGAGGTGCTAAATAAAACTTATCAGCAAACCATACAATGCCTGTAATAACAGTAATCGCAACTAAGATAATTGAAAAATAAACAGCCATAGGATTCCTATTCTTAATGAGTATTGTATAAAGATAAAATCAAGTTACATAAAAGTTAGGTAACTTTAATTTAATGTTTATACCTTTTATTTTCTTTATTATTTATCTAATTTAAGTACTGCTAAAAACGCTTCTTGAGGTACTTCTACATTACCTACTTGTTTCATACGTTTTTTACCTTCTTTTTGCTTCTGTAGTAATTTTTTCTTACGACTAACATCACCACCATAACATTTAGCCGTTACGTTTTTACGTAATTGTTTTACTGTTGTTCTTGCAATAACGTTATTGCCAATAGCCGCTTGAATAGCAATATCAAACATTTGACGATGAATGAGCTCTTTTAGTTTATCCACTAATAGTCTTCCACGAGCCACTGAATTTGCTCTATGGGTGATCATGGCTAAAGCGTCTACTCTATCACCATTAATCATAACATCAACACGTACCATATCTGCTGCCTCAAAACGCACAAAATGATAATCAAGTGAAGCGTAACCACGGCTGGTTGATTTTAATTTATCAAAAAAGTCCATAACGACTTCGGCCATAGGCAATTCATATGTTACGGCAACTTGATTTCCATGATAAATAATATCTTTTTGCACACCACGTTTTTCAATACATAGCGTAATAACGCTCCCCAAATATTCTTGGGGAACTAAAATATTCGCTTGCACAATAGGCTCTCGAATTTCATCTATATTATTAATCGCGGGTAAGTCCGACGGATTATCAATAGACAAAATATCGCCATTGGTACAAGCTATTTCATAATTTACCGTTGGTGCCGTTGTAATTAAATCAAGGTCATATTCACGCGCTAAACGCTCTTGAATAATTTCCATGTGCAACATGCCAAGGAAGCCTATACGAAAACCAAAGCCCAACGCTGACGAGTTTTCAGGTTCGAAAAACAACGACGCATCGTTAAGACTTAATTTATTAAGCGCATCACGAAAATTTTCATACTCATCGGAGCTAATAGGAAAAATACCAGCATACACTTGTGGTTGAGCTTTTTTAAAGCCAGGTAACGGAGATGACGTTTCTTTTTTACTGATTGTGATGGTATCGCCAACAGGAGCACCATGAATTTCTTTAATGCCTGCAATAACAAACCCTACTTCACCTGCTCTTAACACTTTTGTTTCAATTTGCTTAGGGGTAAATATTCCAACTTTATCAACTTGGTGAACCTGTCCGGTAGACATCACCAACATCTTATCGCCTTTTTTAATTTCCCCATTAATTAACCTTACCAAAGAAACCACACCTTGGTAATTATCAAACCATGAATCAACAATTAGGGCTTGTAACGGGGCGTCATATTCCCCTTTAGGTGCAGGAATATTTTTAACAATGGTTTCTAAAACATCTTCAATACCAACACCTGTTTTTGCTGAACAGGTAACCGCGTCAGTAGCATCAATACCAATAATATTTTCAATTTCTTCACTAACACGGATAGGATCAGCTTGCGGTAAATCTATTTTATTCAAAATAGGTAAAACTTCTAAATCCATTTCTATCGCAGTATAACAGTTAGCAACGGTTTGGGCTTCAACCCCTTGTCCCGCATCTACAACAAGTAAAGCGCCTTCGCACGAGGCTAAAGAACGAGACACTTCATAAGAAAAATCTACATGCCCAGGCGTATCAATAAAATTTAATTGATAAATTTCACCATCTTTTGCTTGATAGTCTAAGGTAACACTTTGTGATTTAATGGTAATACCACGTTCACGCTCAAGATCCATTGAATCAAGTACTTGCGCCTCCATTTCACGTTCTTGCAAACCTCCACAATGTTGAATTAGACGATCTGAAAGCGTAGATTTACCGTGATCGATGTGAGCAATAATTGAGAAGTTACGTATGTTTTTCATAAAGGACTATTCAGAGTAAAAGTGATTAATTCAAAAGTGGCGTGATTTTAACGAATTTAGCGCCTTGGGGCTATCTTTTGTTGATACTTTTAAAAATAGCATCTAGTCTGAGCTTAGAGTATTTACATCAATAGGTTTAGCCAATACCTTTAAAATTTCAGGTTGTAGGCTTTTTTGCTTACCAGGGTTGCTTTGTAAGCGTTTGGCTATACGATAACCTAAGTAACCACCAACAAGCCCTAAAGCAACCCCAACAAGTTCATGAGACAGTATACTTTCTTGTAATAACCACTGACCTAATGCTGAAAAAGAAAAAAGTCCAAACACAGGTAATAGGTAAACTTGCCAAGCACTATGCAAAACATTGCCTTCAGGTACAGTTAAAACAACACAATCACCTATATTGATAGTTGTACTTTCCATCAACTTAGGTTTTGTTAGTGTAAAAGATAATGTTTTCTTAGGAATAGCTTTAGCAACTTGCCCACTAGCACAAGTATCAACCTGTGAGCAGCTATTACACGTTGATTTTATTTTGCTAACCATTGTAATGTTTTCATTATCAATAGCTGTGACTGTTGCTAATTCTTCCATTAGTGCACAGAAAGCTGACGATTAAAAGTGACAGAGTTAACAATTTTTTCAGCCGTTTCTAATGGAATTTTACCAACGACACTGACTTCAATATTACTGATAACCTGACTTAACACTATTGTTGCACCATCACTGGCAAATTCTATTGCTCTTTGCTTTTCTTTACTTGGATTCACATAAACAGAAATATCAACTAATCCATCATTAAACAACATAAATTCAACCGCTTGTTTACTGTTGTTAATTCTATGTCTATCCGATTTTACAGGTTCAAAACCGTTAGGTAGCCAATTAACCTGCCACATTAAATCTGTGTATTCCTGTTGTGATGTAACATCAATTATTTGTGGTAACTCAGCCAATTGCAGTTGTTTTAAATTTTCAGATATAGTGTCTGTAATATCTAAGTGCGTAAATTGAATTTGTTCAAGGAGTTTACCTTCTCGCGTGATTACTGCCAGCTTAAGCAGTAAACTACTTTCTTGATCCAACCAAAGCCAATACCCATAACGATGGCTGTCTTTGGGAACAATACGAATGAGTTGAGCCGCTCGTCCTAGTATTCTGTTTTTTCCTACCGATACAAAATGATAATTATTTTCTAATATACTGATATCTTGACCAAAAACAGAGGGTATTGGGCCACTAATCTGTTCTGAACTAATAGAATAAGGGGCATATTCTGGCTCTATATAACTCACAGTATTATTAATACGCAAAATATCTCTACGAGGTCCATTAAGTAAGGCTAATATTTCAAGTTCTATATTTTCCGTTAATTTTCCATCTGCGCTAACTTGTTCTTCAACAATACCATGAAGCCAATGATAAGGCTCTGCTTGATTATTTTTAACAACAACAAATGATGTATTAAAGTTTACTTGGCTCAGCGATTTAGATAATCGTTCTAATAGTTGCTTTGCCTCTTCGGGATCAGCGGAAAAGGCCGAAAAGCTAATGAAAAAGCTTGCGATACAAATAAAGATACTAGCAAAACGGGATGATGCAATTGATTTCATATTGACTCGAAAGTATAAGCTTTGAAAAGCAAATAACTTATTATACTTAAGTTATTTGCTTTTCATATAGTAGGTAAGTTTACGAAGCATAAATAAGTCATGGTTGTTCAGTTTGGAAAAATTTAATTAGTTTGATTTTTCTGACTCTACCTCTGTTTCCATAAGTGACTTCTGCTCATCAATTTTTTTTACTGCGCTAAGTTTAACTTGTTGTTGATGGTCTGAAAGCAATGCTTGAAAACGTCTTTGTTGTTCAATTCTTTGCTCTAATGCTGCTTGTTGTGATTGGGTATTTTGTTGATAATTAAAACTAACGGGATTAGCAAAACCACCTAATGGTGTCGTTTGTACTATTTGGCTAGGGGTAATTATTTCATCGGTATCAGCGGTATTTTGTTGTACACCAACAATCATTAAACCCGCGGCAGAGGCGGCAATAGCTAATTGTCCGACGGGTTTCATCAACTGAATAATTTTGGCTTTAAAAGCACCAGAAACTTTACGTTTAGCTGTACTTGGGGCAAGTATGGTAGGTTCATTTGCAATAGCGTCAGCAATTTCTGTCGATAAATCTAATTGTAACGTTTGTGGTATTTCATTACGCATAACATCACCAATCAAATGGTAGTTCTGCCATGTATTTGCTAAGTTTTCATCCTTAAGCATGTCTTCAATAGTTTGTTCTGATGTTTGATCGGAAATACGATAATTATCAACCATCGAAGAAATTGTCTCAAACTTACTTTCACTCATACTTTAACCTTTTAATTTGTACTTTACTTAGTACTTAACATCGACAAACTTACGTTTAACGCTTCGTCTTTACTAGTAATAATATGTTAACTATTGCATTAGTAAAGGCGTAATTTTTTTATCTATGGCATCACGAGCTCTAAAAATTCGCGAACGTACTGTTCCTACAGGACACTCCATAATAACGGCTATTTCTTCGTAACTTAACCCTTCGATTTCTCGAAAGTTTATGGCAATCCTCAAATCATCTGGCAATTGCGCTATTGTATCAAAAACAACTTTTTTAATTTCTTGGGTTAGCAGTATTTTTTCTGGAGAAGCATTTTCTCTTAATGCATCGCCGCCATCATAAAATTCTGCATCTTCCACTTCAACATCATTACTCGGTGGTTTACGTCCTAAAGCTACACTGTGATTTTTTGCACAGTTTACCGCAATACGGTATAGCCAAGTGTAAAACGCGCTTTCCCCTCTAAAATTGGGTAAAGCTCGATACGCTTTTATAAATGTCTCTTGTACTATGTCAGGCACATCACTGTGATTACTGACATAACGCGACACTAAATTAGCCACTTTATGTTGATATTTCGTTACTAACAGGTTGAAGGCACTTTTATCGCCTTGCTGTACCCGCTCAACCAAGTTTTGGTCGACGTTCTGTTCGCTCATTTGAGCCATTTCTCCTAAGTATACCCTGTAAAATTTCAGAGTAAAAAAACACTTTACACATTTGGCTCATAACAAACGCATTAATTAAGACTACACATTTTAACAAAAGTTCTTTTTAATTTTACTTTTTTCATATTTTAACCTTATTAACGCTTGTTAACTCTATTATCAAACATTAATAAGCGGTAATATCACACTATAATAACTGATTTTACTTAACATTCGTATATATGAATCAACAAAACAATTGTGATGTATTAATAATTGGTAGCGGTGCCGCTGGTTTAACCCTTGCTTTACACTTAGCAAAAAATGCTGATGTCGTTATTTTAAGTAAAGGCCAATTAAATGAAGGCTCTACTTTTTATGCTCAAGGAGGTATAGCCGCTGTTTTTGATGAAAATGACAGTATACAGTCGCACGTATCAGATACGCTTATTGCTGGCGCAGGTTTATGCGATGAAAGTGCCGTGCAATATACCGCAGAAAATGCGAAAGCATGTCTTGATTGGTTAATAGAGCAAGGAGTTGATTTTGATAAAGAAAAAAACATACAAGGTGAACAACAATATCATTTAACACGTGAAGGCGGCCATAGTCATCGTCGTATTCTTCATGCTGCTGACGCTACAGGCAAAGTGATTCAAACAACGTTGGCAGAGCGCGTTAAACAACACTCCCGTATTCGCGTATTCGAGCGTTACAATGCTATTGACCTTATTTGTGAAAAAGCCACTGATCATGAAAAAGAGAAACAATGTATTGGTGCATATATTTGGAATAGAAATACAGAAAAAGTTGAAAGTATTTATGCACAAAAAACAATTTTAGCTACGGGCGGTGCCAGTAAAGTATATCAATATACCTCTAATCCTGACGTTGCCAGTGGTGATGGTATTGCCATGGCATGGCGAGCTGGTTGTCGTGTAGCAAATATGGAATTTAATCAATTTCATCCTACGTGTTTATTTCATCCTGATGCGGGTACCTTTTTATTAACCGAAGCACTACGGGGTGAAGGCGCTAAATTAAGACGACCCGATGGCAGTCGCTTTATGCCAGCCTTTGATAAACGTGCTGAATTAGCCCCACGCGATATAGTCGCTCGCGCAATAGACTTTGAAATGAAACGTTTAGGCGTTGACTGCATGTATTTGGATATTAGTCATAAATCGAGTGATTTTATTCAACAACATTTCCCAACAATATACCAACGTACCAAAGCGTTGGGAATTGATATTACTAAACAACCCATGCCAATTGTACCAGCAGCCCATTATACTTGTGGGGGCGTAATGATTGATAAACATGGCAGAACAGATGTTCATCAACTTTATACCATTGGTGAAATGTCTTATACTGGTTTACATGGTGCTAACCGCTTAGCTAGCAACTCTTTATTAGAATGTTTAGTTTATGCGCGTGCTGCCGCGCTAGAAATTAGTGAATCGTTAGATCATGACAATGGTTTTAGAACATTACCACTTTGGGATGAAAGCCGCGTAACTGACTCTGACGAAGAAGTGGTTATTCAACATAACTGGCACGAATTACGTTTATTTATGTGGGATTTTGTTGGTATTGTTAGAACAACTAAAAGGCTTGAACGTGCCTTACATCGTGTTGAATTATTACAACAAGAGATAGAAGATTATTATCGAAATTTCAAAGTAAGCAATAATCTACTTGAGTTAAGAAATTTAGTGCAAGTAGCCGAATTAATCATTCATTGTGCTCTTGAGAGAAAGGAAAGCAGAGGCTTACATTACACCTTAGACTATCCTAATACGCTAGCAGAAGCTAAACCAACGATACTTTACCCATCAAAAAACTCAAAAAACAACTTAGTGCCTAATCAAGATGATTTAATTGAGAAATAATATTTGATATTCGAGAGAAGTCACCTTCGCAAAGACTATCTCTAAAAATAAATACGCGTTTTATTGTATCGTTATTGTTCGTTTTATAACGCGTATTATCACTGCAGTACTGCAAATTTAACCAACACCCAAAAAAACTGAATCGACTATTGATAAGTAATTGATAGTAGTGCACACCGTCAAAAGAACATAGCCCTTTATTATCAAGCTCAAATCTTGCCACAACGGCAGGGTTATCCTTATTAGCAAGCAGTATCCCAAAAAATAAAAAACTGCATACGGTAATCACTAAAGCAGCATAATAAGCATAGGTAAAAAAAACAAGTGCTGATGCTATCAAAAAAACAACCACACTCGAATAAATCAATAGCTTATAACGAGATTTTTTAACCTCTATACTATACTTTGACGCGGTTGAGAATAAATTGCACCATGGTGTTAAGTTCGTGGTCTTCACAAATTTTATGCCCCATAAACCATGCAAATAAATCAGGGTCTTGCTCAGTAAGTAAACGCTCAAATATGCGTTGGTCTTTTGCTGCTAAATTATCATATGCTTCATCAACAAAAGGGATAAAAAGTATGTCTAATTCTAACATACCACGGCGACACGCCCACTTTAATCTCGCTTTATTGACCATAACTTGAGAATTATCTTCATGAGAATTTACTGCTGTTGACATAGTCATATACCCAAATACACCTAAAAAATAAAAGAGTTTTTTTATCTACTACATATTGTAACAATAACACCCGTTTTTTCGCTAATTAATTGTGCATTTTTTTACAACTAAGCTTGATTTTTATGACTTTGCCCCTATTTATCTTTTAATATTCACTTTGTGACTTTTCTCATGCCAATAAATATTGAAGCAAATTTACCCGACTTAACACAATTACCTGCTACTTACTTGGTGTCATTATCCCATTACAGCGCCATTGCCTTATGTGGAGAAGAACAAAGTAAATATCTACAGGGACAGGTTACCTGTGACGTAACCACAAGTTCAGAGCATAATTTACTTGTAGGTGCTCATTGCAATGCCAAAGGTAAAGTTTTTAGTGTTTTTCGTTTGTTAAACCGAAACTCAGCACACCTTTTAGTACAACCTAAAGCGAGTATTGCGCCTTCTATTGCTGAACTGAAGAAGTATGGTGTTTTTGCTAAAGTTGAAATTTCACCAACAGATGAATTACAATTTATTGCACTCGTTGGAGAAAATGCTGTCAGTATTTTGAATAGCCAATTTTCGCGTACGCCTGATAGCCTAAACCCTGTTGTGCAATCAGACACAACAACATTAGTTTACATTGCAGGTAAACAAGCACGTTATTTGATTATTGATGCTGCTGAAATGATTGAACGTATTGTGCTTAACATTAATCTACCTATATACAATAACGCCATATGGGATTTACTAGAAATCAAAGAAGGTTTTGTACAACTGTCTGATGAAAGTAGTGGTGAATATGTTCCACAAATGCTTAACTTACAGGCAATTAACGGTATTAGCTTTACTAAAGGTTGCTACCTAGGGCAAGAAACTGTCGCCCGTATGCAATATTTAGGTAAAAATAAAAAAGCCTTGTTCTCATTAACAACAACACTGCAACAACCTTTACAAAGTGATGACATTATCGAAAAACAATTAGGTGAAAACTGGCGTAAAGCTGGCGACATTTTAAGTGTTTATCAAGCCAATAACGGTACCTGCTATATTCAAGCAGTACTAGCCAATGATTTAGATAGCTCGACCCAGTTACGAATGAAATCACACCCAGAATCTACCGTATTAATTGAAGATTTACCTTACGCTTTAATAACCGAATAACTTAAATATAAAATGGATAACCAAATGAAAATTACCAACAACTCAGTCGTAGTAATGCACTACGCGGTATCAGATAGCGAAGGTACGTTAATTGATAGCTCTTATGATCATAAACCTATGGCTATTATTCAAGGGTCGGGCTATTTAATTCAAGGCCTTGAAGACGCCTTAATCGACCATAAAACGGGTGATAAATTTGAAGTGGCAGTAAGCGCAGCAGAAGCTTACGGTGATCGTCATGACGAATATGTTCAAACAGTACCTAAGGAGGTATTGCAAGGTGTTGAAGATCTAACCGTTGGTACACAACTTCGTGCAACGACTGATGATGGTGAACAAACCGTGATTGTTATTGATGTCACTGACGATGAAGTAACCGTTGATGGTAATCATCCATTAGCAGGTATTGACTTAAGTTTTGACGTGGAAATTTTAGAAGTACGTGAAGCAACAGAAGAAGAACTAGCCCATGGCCATATTCATGGTGAAGGTGAAGGTGAAGGTGAATCTTGCGGTGGCGCTCATGACGATGATGAAACTCAACAAACAAGTGAAGAAAAGTCAGATTGCTGCGGAGGCGGTAGCTGTAGCTCAAGCCACTAAAATGTTTTAGCATCGTGTTTTGAACTACACTTGAACTAAAACTCGTAAACCTAAGTAATTAATACCAAA
>Ga0193954_1000044_pt1 | contig 63281 bp, 59 predicted proteins | sample BB_5_MG_FD_140340 | JGI IMG/M metagenome (GOLD analysis project Ga0193954, IMG submission 140340) | Microbial mat bacterial communities from the Broadkill River, Lewes, Delaware, United States - BB_5_MG | ecosystem: Environmental > Aquatic > Freshwater > River > Microbial mats | place: USA...
ATTGAATCATTAAAAACAATGATTAAACTGAAAAAAGGTTCAATGTATACTGAAAAAAGAGTTAAAGATGCTAAAAAAATATTATTAGACCTTTTAGAAAATGATGGATATATTAACTCAGTTGTTGAAACTGAAATAGAAACTATTAATGAACACTCTTTAAAGATTACATTTAATGTAAATAAAGGTGATGAAATCATTATTAAAAAAGCAAATTACTATGGAGCTAATCATTTAGACCAAGATGATTTTGATCATGTTACAGCAAATAAAGAAAAAGAAATTGCTTCATGGTGGTTTGGACAAAATGATGGTGAAGTTAAAATTGATCAATTAAAATATGATGCAAGAAGAATAAATGAATTATATTTTGAAAAAGGATATTTAGATGCTCAAGTTAAAGAACCTTTTTTAAATATTGACTTTGCCTCAAATCAAGCAAATTTAGACTTTTTTATAAATGAAGGTACTAAATATATTACAAATAATATAAAAGTTTATGTAGATGCTTCAATTGTAGATGCAAAAGATATTTACCCAGAATTAGATTTAATTATTGGAAATACATTTAATATCAAAAAACTTAGACGTGATCAAGCTTATATTAAAACTCAAGTAGCTAACAAGGGTTATGCTTATGCTGAAGTTAAGTTTGATGTTAAAAAAGATAAAGAGAACTCAAAAGTTGATATTGTATTTAATGTAATACCAGGTAAAAAAGTTTATATTAATGATGTGAAAATTTCTGGAAACTCTAGAACTCTTGATAGAGTAATTAGAAGAGATGTATATTTAGCTCCTGGAGATTTATATAATGATACTGATTTTACTGATACAAAATCAAAATTAGGTAGATCATCTTATTTCGAAACTGTAAAAGTTGAACAAAAAAGAGTAACAGAAGATAAAATTGATATTTTAATTGAAGTAGTTGAAGCAGCAACTGGAGCTTTAACCCTTGGTGGTGGATACGGCTCTTATGATAAAATTATGATAAGTGGGTCTGTAAAAGATTCAAATGTATTTGGTTCAGGTTTAGGTGTAGGAATAAGTGCAGATTTATCAGCTAATTCAAGTGCATTCTCTGTAAACTTAACAAACCCTGCTATTAATGATAGTAAATTTAGTGGTGATATTGAAGCACATAATACAGATACTGAAATTAGTAGAACTGTATATGATTTAGATAAAAACACTAAAGGTTTCTCTATTGGTGTTGGTCGAGAGATTCTTAGAAATTTAAGAGGTGGATTAAGATATAAACTTGATTTCATAAAAGAAGAATACACATATGATGATACTTCAACAGTTCCTGATGATAATCGATTTAAAGATGCAGATTATATATCAAGTTCATTAACTCCATATTTAAGCTTTGATAATACAGATAATTATCAATTGCCAAGAGAAGGTATTAAATCTGGTACTTCACTAGAGTATGCAGGTGTTGGAGGTGATTCTAAGTATTTAAAATCAACTTCATACCTTAAGTATTTCAATAGTTTAAATGACTATGCTGAACTAGATTGGATTTTTAGATTTAGAACTAAAGTAAGTGTTTTAATTGATAATGGACAAATAAATCAAGGTGATTCATTATATTTAGGAGGTGTCAAAAGTTTAAGAGGATACTCTTCTTATGCATTCCCTTCAAATACTGATGGATATGTAACTGAACCATATAAAAGATCTTGGGCAAACTCTATTGAAATGAGTTTCCCTTTAATTCCAAATGCTAAAATGAGATGGGCATTATTCTATGATTATGGAATGATTGGTGAAGATAATTTTAGTGATATTGCAAGATCAAGTACAGGGGCAGTTTTAGAGTGGATATCTCCATTAGGACCATTACAATTAATTTTTGCAAAAGCTTTAGATGCAGAACCTGATGATGATACATCAACATTTGAATTTTCACTAGGGAGTAGTTTCTAATGGTTAAGAAAATGGATTTATTAAATAGAAGAATAACAAATGCTGAAGCATTAGATTTAATTCAAAATGCTTCATTATTAGAATTAGGTGAATTAGCTACAAAAAGAAAACTTGAATTGCACCCTGATAAAACTACATCTTTCATAGTTGATAGAAATATTAATTATACAAATGTATGTTGGGTTGATTGTAAGTTTTGTGCTTTTTTTAGACATGGACGTGATGAAGACTCTTATGTATTAAAATTTGATGAAATTGATAAAAAAATTGATGAGTTATTAGAAATTGGTGGAACACAAATCCTTTTCCAAGGTGGAGTTCATCCAAAACTAAAAATTGATTATTATGAAGAATTAGTTTCTCATATTCATACAAAATATCCTCAAATTACAATTCATGGTTTTTCTGCAATTGAGATTAAGTATATTGCAAAAGTATCAAAAATCACTATTTTAGAGGTTTTAAAAAGACTTCAAGCTAAGGGGTTAAGTTCAATTCCAGGAGCTGGAGCTGAGATTTTATCTGATAGAGTAAGAGATATTATTGCACCAAATAAAATGGATAGCCTTGATTGGATTGAAGTTCATGAATTAGCTCATTCAATTGGTATGAAAACAACAGCAACTATGATGTTTGGAACTGTTGAAACTGATGAAGAGATTATTGAGCACTGGGAATTATTAAGAGATTTACAAGATAGAACTGGTGGATTTAGAGCATTTATTATGTGGTCTTTTCAAGGGGCAAATACAACTCTCTTAAAGGAAATTCCAGATATTAAACCACAATCATCAAATAGATATTTAAGATTACTTGCTGTTTCAAGACTTTACTTAGATAATTTTATGAATATGCAAAGTTCTTGGGTAACACAAGGCTCTTACATAGGTCAATTAGCTTTAAATTTTGGAGCAAATGATTTAGGAAGTACTATGATGGAAGAAAACGTAGTTAAAGCTGCAGGAGCTTCTAATCGAATGAATCAAGAAGAGATGATTAGGTTGATTAAAGATGTTGGAGAAAAGCCAGCAAAAAGAAACACAGCTTATGAGATATTAGAGAGGTATTAAACCTTTGATTAAAAAATTTAAAAAATATTTATTTGCATTAGTAATTTTACAAGGAAGTTTAATGAGTGCTAGTATAAAGCATATAGAAATACAAGGAATTAAAGTTCCAGTAGTTTTTGAAAAACAAGATAGTTTACCAATTTTAAATTTACAACTAGTTTTTCAAAACTCTGGTTATATTCAAGATAAAGAAAAAAGTGGATTAGCTAGTTTTTCATCTAAGTTACTAAATGAAGGAACAAAAGATTTAGGCTCTACAAAGTTTGCACAAAAGTTAGAAGAGAATGCTATTTCATTACACACTTCAAATGGTTTTGAAACTTTTGTAATAGAGTTATCAAACTTAAAAGATGTATCAAAAAAATCAATTGAACTTTTAGCTAAGTTAATTAAATCACCAAACTATAGTGAAGACACTCTAGCTAAATTAAAAACTTTAAAAACTGGTGAATTAAAAAGAAAATTAAATGATTTCGATTATACAGCAAAGAATTTATTAAAAGAAAATCTTTTTAAGGGTACAGCTTTAGCAAACCCAAGTTCTGGTAGTTTAGAATCAATTGAAGATATAAAACTTAAAGACATAAAGACCTTCATTAATAATACAATCAATCTAAATAATTTAATAGTAGTAGCTGGTGGAGATTTCACCTATAAAGAATTTGCTAAATTAATTCAACCCGTACTCGATGTTTTAAAACCAGGAGTTAAAAGAGAGTTAGAAGAGATTAATTTTGTATCTAAAGATACAGAAGAAACTCTTATAAAAGAAACTCAACAAGCTTATATCTATTTTGGAAGTTCTTATAAAGTAAATGCTTCTGATGAAAATAGATATAAAGCAAAAGTTGCATCATTTATTTTAGGTGGTTCAGGTTTTGGTTCAAGATTAATGGAAGAAATTAGAGTAAAAAGAGGATTAGCTTACAGTGCTTATGGTTCTGTATCTATTAATAAATCACATTCTTTCTTTAGTGGTTATTTACAAACTAAAAATGAGACAGCAAAAGAAGCTCAAGGTTTAGTAAAAGAAATTATTCAAGAGTTTGTAAAAAAAGGTGTTACAAAAGATGAGTTAAAAGCTGCAAAAAACTTTTTAACAGGAAGTGAACCTTTAAGAAATGAAGTTTTATCACAAAGATTAAATAAGGCTTTCACTCTTTATTATAGAGGTTTAGATCAAGATTATCCAAAAAGAGAATTAGATTTAATTCAAGATTTAAAATTAGAAGATTTAAATGAATTTATAAAATCTCATAAAGAGATTAATAATTTAACATTTGCAATTGTAAGGAAATAGTTTGTTAAGATTTGCACCAAGTCCTACATCTGATATGGGGATTGAAAGTTTAAGAGTTGCTATATTTAATTACATAGTAGCTAAACAGTTAAATGAAGATTTAGTAATAAGAATTGAAGATATTGATAAAGAAAAAAATATTGAGGGAAAAGATAAAGAGATTTTAGAAATTTTAAGTCTTTTCTCAATTGATTATTTAACAGCAGCACATCAAAGTGATTCTTTAAAATATCATCAAAAAATGGCTATGCAACTTCTTACAAAAAAGAAAGCATTTTCTTGTTTTTGTGGAGATGCTAAGCTTAAAGAATTAGAAGAAGAAGCAAAGGCAAAAAATAAACCTTTTGTATATGATGGTTTTTGTGCAACATTATCTGATGAAGCTATTTTAGAAGTTAATGCACCTTTTACAGTTCGAATTAATAAACCAGAAGAAAGTATTAAATTTAATGATATTTTAAAAGGAGATTTTGATATAAGACCTGATGAAGTTGATGCTTTTAATATTTTAAAACATGATAAGACTCCAACATATGATTATGCTTGTGCAATTGATGATATGTTAATGGATATTTCATTTATAATCAGAAATGAAAAATATATATCAAATACAGCAAAACAAATACATATTAGAAACTCTTTAGGATATACAAAAGAGATTAAATATGCACATTTAGCTAATATTTCAAATATTCCAGATTTTGCATACTCTGTAAAATCTTTAATTGATAAAGGTTTCCTACCTAGTGCAATTGCAAACTATTTAGTTCTTTTAGGAAATGAAACTCCTAAAGAGATTTTTACCTTAGAAGAAGCAATACAATGGTTTAAACTTGAAAATCTTTGTAAAGAAACAATTGATTTTGATATAGAAAAGCTAAAGTTTATTAATAAAAAACATTTAGAGCAAATGGATGAAATGAGATTATCAAAGTTATTAGGTTTTGCTGATTTAGATATTGGGAAACTTGCTAAGCTTTACTTAGAAGAAGTTTCTACATTAAAAGAGTTAAAATCTAGAATAAACTCTATTTTTGAAGAAAAGACTACTTGTAAAGGTTTTGAAAATGAGTTTACAAAGATAAAAACATGTTTACAAGATGCTTCATATTATGATGATTTTAATGAGTTAAGTAAATATATTACAAAAGAAACTGGATTAAAAGATGAATCTTTAACTAAACCTTTAAGATATCTTTTAACAGGAGAACAAACTGGACCTGATATTTCAAATATCTATGTATTAATTAAAAACTATTTAGGAGAAATTGTAAAATGATAGATGCTTTCACTACTTCAGTACTTACTGTAGTTTTAACAATAATATCTTTATATAAATGGGTTATTATAATCTCAGCTCTTTTAACATGGGTTAGACCAGATCCTAATAATCCTATTGTACAGATGTTATATAGATTAACAGAACCAGCTTATGCTATGGTGCGAAAATATATTCCTACAATTTTTGGTGGGATGGATTTAGCTCCATTAATCTTAATTTTTGGATTAATGTTCTTAGAGATTTTCTTAAAAAATTTATTCTTTTAGTAGAATATTATGAAAAAAATAATAGCTTCTTTAGTTTGCGTTATAGCTTTAAATCTTAACGTAAATGCAGAAGCTGTTAATATCACAGATAAGGGTTTTAAAGTCACTCTTGATTGGCTTGATGAAAAACCTCAATCTTATGCAAAAGACTTCTTTATTATTCAATACCTAAATCAAAAAAATATTAGCGAAGAAGATGCCCAAAAAGCTTATGATATGTCTAAAGCTAAAACAGGACGAGTTAAAAAAGTCTTTACTAAAAGATTTTCTAAAATTCCAAATAAAGACTTAAGATGTTATAGAGCAAAACCAAAAGAGTTACTAAATGAAGACTCTAGATGTATTGCTTTAGGTTTAAGTATTTTTGATGCAACTACAATGTCAAAAGAAAATTTAAAAATTGCAATTGACAAAATTAAAGACTACCCTACTTTAGCAAATGATTTAAAAGTATTTGCTTCAGATAATCCTTTTAATGCTCTAATTAATACAAATACAAGTAGATTTTATAGACTGTTTTTTAATGTAGGTAATAGTTTTCGTAAAGATATTATAAACAATATACTACCTGAGAGTTTTATTGATAAATTATCTAATGAAGATATTTTTAATAGATTTATAGCTTATGTTGTACATCGTGATGGTTTTGAGAAATTACAAAAATCTTTATTCAATATAAAAAACAATAATAAAATTACAAATCAAACTTTTTTTTCATTAGCTTTAAATGCAATTAATCACAAAGAAGAAGCGGTTGCTTTAAACTATTTAAATAAAGCATATAGTAAATCTTATTTTCAATCAGATAAAGACAGAGCTCTTTTTTGGATTTATTTATTAACACAAAATAAGACTTTCTTAGATCAAACTGGACAAAGTTGGGATAATAACTTGTATTCTTTATATGCAAAAGAGTTATTAGATATAGAAGTTGAAAACATATATTATGATATTGATATTCCAAATACATTAAGTTCATATAATACATTAGATCAGTTTGAGTGGATAGAAGTTGAAAAAGATACTAAGAAAAATCTTGATGATGAGAAACTTGCAAAATATACAAAACTATTTACAGACGCTTCAACATTACCTCATTATGCTTATGTTTTAGAAAGACATTCTAAATATAGAAAGTCATATTATATAAAACCTTTTAGAAATGTCATGAAAAACTATGATATTAATAGACAAGTTTTAATGTATGCAATAGGAAGACAAGAAAGTAGATTTATCCCCTCTGCAGTATCATTTGCAACTGCACAAGGTGTAATGCAAATTATGCCATTTTTATCAGAACAATTAGCAAAAGATTTAAAAGAACCATACAATATATATGAGCAATTTTTACCAGAAATAAATCTTAGATTTGCAAATAAACATCTTAATACTTTAGAAAAACAGTTTGATAAAAACCCTTTATTTATAGCATATGCGTATAATGGAGGTCCTGGTTACACTAGAAAACAGTTTAAACGTGGTTTGTTTAAAAATAAAAATAGATTTGAACCTTTTATGAGTATGGAACAAATCTCATACGAAGAAACTAGAAAATACGGGAAAAAAGTTTTATCTAACTATTATATTTATAATAATCATTTAAATAAAGAAAATAAAGTAACTTTATCTTCTATTTTTCAAACTCTAATTTGGCCGAATTAGAGTTTTTATCATTTAAACTAAGAGTTAGGTTATAACTATTTTCTACTTCTTCAAACTTTACAAGATAATATTTACCCCAAGTATTTTTTGATAATATATCCTTGAATCTTTCATCATTTATAGAAAGTTCTTCTATTGATTTAGGTTTTTGTTCATTTAATTTAAAGAAATAATTATTTTCATTTATATCTTGTGTTGCTGAATCAACAAAATATATAGATGTTACAAATACTTCATCTTTTGACTCAAATTCTTTAATATCCGTATTATTTAAGTATGTTCCCCATAAAAGAACTTTTTGCTCTTTATTTATAATTACATCAGCTTTTTTAGTATATTGCATAGCTTTAGCTTCAACTTCGCTTTTGTCAAAATACTTTAATGCAGTAGTTGATGAACATCCTATTAACATACTTGATACTATCGCTAAAGATAAAGTTTTGTACATATATTCCCTTTTCATTTTATAATTTACTATTTTAATTTTTCTGCTAGAAGTTGATTTACAACCTTAGGATTTGCCTTACCACTAGTGCTTTTTAATACTTGACCAACAAAGAAACCTAAAAGTTTTTTATTTCCTGCTTTAAATTTTTCTATATTATCAGGATTTTTTGTAATTACTTCATCAATTATAGTTCCAATAATAGCAGGGTCACTTATTTGTACAAGGCCTTTATCTTCAACAATCTTTTCTGGGTTTTCTCCGCTTTGTGCCATTTGCTCAAATACTTGCTTTGTAATTTTACTTGAAATTGTACCTTCATCAAGAATTTTAATAAGCTTTGTTATTTGTTCTGCTGTAAATTTAAGTTGATTTATCTCTTTGTCTTTTAATTCTCTAGCAACTTCCGTAACAATTATATTTGCTAAACTAATAGGACTATTTAAAGTAGACAAACACTCTTGATAAAAACTTGAAAGTTTTTCATCTCGTGCAAGTATATTTGAAACTTCAGCATTTAATCCAAGTTCATTAGAATACTTTTCAAATAATACTTTTTCTTTTCCACTCATAGCTGTAACTTCTCCAACTACTTGTTCATTCTTTGCTTGTTTTTTTATTTCAGATTTTACATTATTCTTTGATTTTGATTCTTCTTTTTTTGTTTTTTTACCCCAAGAATCTTTAAGCCCAACAATTTTATTAAATACAGGTTTTTCATCTCTATAATCAATAGGATCAGCGTAAAAATATCCTTGTCTTTCAAATTGAAATCTTTCATCTATTTTTTCTTCTATAACAGCTGGTTCAATAAGTGCATTTTTTATAATTTTTAAAGAATCAGGATTTAAGTCCTCTATTCCCTCTGGTGCTTCATTTTTAAATAGTCTATCATAAAGTCTAACTTCAACTTGTCTTGCGTCTTTAGAACTAAGCCACTGAATTGCACTTTTTACTTTAATTCCACTAGTATCACTTCCACTTTTTGAATCTGGATAATATTCTGCTTTAATTTCTGTTATATTTCCATTTTCATCTTTTATAACTTCTTTACAAGAGATTATATATCCATGTCTTAGACGTACAGCTTGTGTAGGAGTTAAACGGAAATATCCTTTCTCAGGATTTTCTGAAAAATCATCTCTTTCTATATAAATCTCTTTTGAAAAAGGTACTTTTCTTGTTCCTTCTTTTGGAACATCATGAGGATAATATGAGGCATCAAGCTCTTCACTACCTTCATAGTTTTCTATTGTAACTTTTAGTGGATCTAAAACACACATAACTCGTGGTACTTTTTTATTTAAATCATCTCTAATAGAAAACTCAAGTTGTGCAACATCAACCATTGAATTAGCTTTTGCAACCCCAATTTGGTCACAGAAGTTTAAAATAGACTCTTTTGTATAACCCTTTCTTTTATATCCAGCAATTGTAGGCATTCTAGGATCATCCCAACCATCAACATGTTTACCTTCAACTAATTCTAAAAGTTTTCTTTTACTCATAACTGTATAGTTTATTCCAAGTCTTGCGAATTCATGTTGATATGGACGTGGTAATTCTAGTTTTAATGTATCTAATACCCAATTATAAATATCACGGTTATTTTCAAATTCTAAAGTACAAATAGAGTGTGAAACTCCTTCAATATAATCAGATAAACAATGAGCAAAATCATACATTGGATAAATACACCATTTATCACCTGCTCTAAAATGATGTGCATGTCTAATTCTATATAAAAGTGGATCTCTTAATTTCATATTAGCAGCGCCCATATCTATTTTTGCTCTTAATACATGTTCTCCGTCTTTAAATTCGCCATTTTTCATTTTTTCAAAAAGGTCTAAATTTTCTTCAATAGTTCTATTAGCAAATTCACTTCGTACTCCTGCTTGAGTAACGGTCCCTCTATTTTCTCTCATTTGTTCTTCATTTACACTATCAACATAAGCCTTATCCATTTTAATAAGTTCAATTGCATAATCATATATTTTATCAAAATAATCAGAAGTAAAACGTACATTTTCTCCCCAGTTAAAACCTAACCATTGAACAGCATCTTTTAGGGCTTCAACATATTTTGTATCTTCTTTTGTTGGATTTGTATCATCCATTCTTAGGTTACAATGACCATTAAAATCAGATGCAATACCAAAATTTATACAAATAGATTTAGCATGTCCTATATGTGGGAAGCCATTTGGCTCAGGTGGAAACCTAGTGATAACTTTTTTATATTTACCAGATTTTAAATCCTCATTTACTATTGCATGTAAAAAATCTTTATTTTCACTCATTATTATTAAACCTTTTGATTTTGAAACTTTTATAAGAGTTATATTTTAGCAAATTAGAGCTTATAAAATCTATGATTTGGGTATTGTAATAATAAAATATATCACCTATATAAATATACTTTAACCATCATTTAGATAAAATCCGTTTTATGAACAAAAAAAGATTAGTAGTGGCCTTCTCTGGACCCTCAAACAGTGGAAAAACAACAGCAATAGTTAAAGTATCAAATATACTTCAAGATAGAGGTTTTAAAGTTTGTATCATTAAACATGATCCAAAAGATAAAGCTATGTTTGATAGACCGGGAAAAGATTCGTTTAAATTTGGAGAAACAGGTGCAGATGTTGCAGTTGTGAGTCCTAATAAAACTACTTTATTAAAAAAACAAACTTCAACAATTGATGAAATGATTGAGTTATTTGATGATTTTGATTATTTATTAGTTGAGGGTTTAAAAACACTAGATTTACCTAGAATTTCTATTTTTAGAAATAGTTTAAATGAAGATTACTTTAAAGTAACAGATGCAATAGCTAGTGATGACACTATTAATGACGGTGATATCCCATCAGGAATTGATAAGTTAAACCTAAACTCTCCAGAAGATATGATTATCTGGATTGATAAAAACGCAAAGAGAGTATAAATATGCAAGATATAATTAAAGCAATAGAAGAAGCAAGTATTAAGATTAAAGAGTTAATAGAAACTGGTGATACTGGTAAAAGTGAACAAGAGAATTCAACAGGTGATACTCAATTAAAACTGGATATTGCTAGTGATGTAATTATTGAAGATATATTTAAAACTATTCCAAGTATTAAAGCAATTGTTTCAGAAGAACAAGAAGAGATTGTTAATTTAAATGAAAATGGTGAATATTTAATAGCATATGATCCATTAGATGGTTCCTCTTTAGTTGATGTAAATTTATCTGTTGGTTCTATTTATGGGATTTATAAAGGTAATTTTGATGCAAAAAGTATTATAGCTTCTATTTATGTTGTATTTGGTCCTCGTGTTGAAATGGTTGTTGCAATTGATGATGTTAAAATGTATAGATTAAAAAAAGATAAATTTGAATTTATTCAAACTATTACTTTAGATGAAAAAGGTAAATTAAATGCACCTGGATCTACACAAAACTGTTGGGCACCTTTTCATAAACAATTAATTGATGATATCTTTAATGATGGTTATAGATTAAGATATTCAGGAGGAATGGTTCCTGATTTACATCAGATTTTACTTAAAGGTGGTGGATTGTTTTCTTATCCAGGAACTACAGATAGACCAAAAGGTAAATTAAGACAATTATTTGAAGTATTCCCTTTTGCATATACTTATGAAAAAGCAAATGGTCAAGCTGTTGACGGTTTTAAAAGAGCATTAGAAGTTGAAACGACACATATCCATGATACAACTCCTTGTTTCTTTGGATCTAATACAGAAATAAATAGAGTTTTAGAAGTTTACAAAAAGAATGGATAAAACAAACGACATAGTTATTGATGAGTGGGAAATAAAACTTGATCAAAAATTAGTTGAGATAAAAGAGTGTCAAACAAGTAATTCCTTAGAGTCATGTACTCCATGTGATAAGTTTTTTGACTGTGAATTAAGAAAGAAATACGTTGTAGCAGTTTATTCCTCAATGAATAAAGGTGCCGGCGGTGGCTTTGAATTTTAATATTATAATTTATAAAAGAGGTAAATAATGGAAGAATCTTGTAAAAATGTTTATATAACAACACCAATATATTATGTAAATGATGTAGCACATATAGGACATGCCTATACAACAATTATAGCAGATATGCTAGCTAGATATTCAAGATTAACTGGAGCGAATACTTATTTCCTAACAGGAACTGATGAGCATGGTCAAAAGATAGCACAAAGTGCAGAAGCTAGAGGTAAAACTCCAAAAGAATATGCAGATGAAGTATCTGGAAAGTTTAAAACTTTATGGGATGACTTTGATATTACTTATGATAAGTTTATTAGAACAACTGATGAAGAACATAAAATTGGTGTACAAGCAGCATTTCAAAAAATGTATGACAAAGGTGATATTTATAAAGGTGATTACGAAGGTTACTACTGTGTATCATGTGAGACATTCTTTACTGAAAAACAATTAGTTGATGAGCAATTTTGTCCTGATTGTGGAAAACCTACTAATATTGTAAAAGAAGAGAGTTATTTCTTTAAATTATCAGCTTATGAAGATAGACTACTTAAATGGTATGAAGAAAACGAAGACTGTATACTTCCAAGATCTAAGAAAAATGAAATTGTAAACTTTGTCCAAGGTGGATTAAGAGATTTATCGATTTCTAGAACTTCTTTTGATTGGGGTATTAAACTTCCTGAATCAATGAATGAACCAAAACATGTTATGTATGTTTGGCTTGATGCCTTAATGAACTATATTACGGCACTTGGTTATGGAACTGATGAAAAAGAAATGAAACATTGGCCAGCTTCAACTCATCTTGTTGGAAAAGATATTTTAAGATTCCATTCTATTTATTGGCCAGCATTTTTAATGTCTTTAGATTTGCCATTACCAAAGCATATAGCAGCTCATGGTTGGTGGACAAGAGATGGTGAAAAAATGTCTAAATCAAAAGGAAATGTTGTAGATCCAAAACTTGTAGCTGATGCTTATGGTTTAGATGCCTTTAGATACTTTATGTTACGAGAAGTTCCTTTTGGTCAAGATGGTGATTTCTCACAAAAAGCTTTAATGGATAGAATTAATTCTGATTTAGGAAATGACTTAGGTAACTTATTAAATAGAATTTCTGGAATGAGCGGTAAATACTTTGATTTTAAAGTATCTTCTGTAGATGTTAAAAGGTTCCATCAAAAAGAACTTGATGAAGTAGAAGCAATTTTAGATAATGTTGAAGAATACTTATATAAGATGCAACTGAATAGATACTTAGAAGATATTTGGAAAGTATTAACAATTGCAAATAAAGCAATTGGTGATTATGAGCCTTGGAATTTAATGAAAAATGGTAAAGAAGATGAAGCTATGGCTTTAGTTGCTTTAATTACAAATATTATGGCTAGAGTTTCACTTCTTTTAGATTCAGTAATGCCTGAAAAAATTGGAAAAATTGCAACTTCATTAGGAATTATTATAAATAATGAAACTTATACATCTTTAATAGTAAATAAAGAATTAATTGCTGATACAACTATTACAAAAGTTGAACAATTATTTCCTCGAATTGAAGAAGTTCTTTTAGAACAAGCAAAACCTGCTGTTGTAGAAAAAGCTGTTGCTGAAGTTAAAGCTTCTAAAAAAGAAGAAAAAATTGAAGAAGATGATAATTTAATTACAATTGATAAGTTTTTTGAAACATCTTTAAAAATTGGAACTATTGTAGAAGCCGAAGAAGTGCCAAAATCTAAAAAACTTTTAAAATTACAAGTTGATTTAGGTGAAGGAAGAAATAGACAAATTTTAGCAGGTATCAAAGAATTCTACAATGCAGAAGAACTAGTAGGAACACAAGCTTGTGTTGTTGCAAACTTAAAACCAGCAAAACTTATGGGTATGCTTAGTGAAGGTATGTTAATGGCTGCAAAAGATGAAAATGGTTTATCTTTAATAAGACCAGAAGCTCCAAAACAAATCGGAACTAAAATAAGCTAGTGAAAATAAGCTCGATTATAGATATTATTGATGGAAAACTTTTAAATTCTCCATCAATATCTTTTATATACTCTTTTAAAACAGATGTATCAAAAGTAAAAGAAGGCGATCTTTTTATAGCTTATAATTTGGACGATATCCATATTGCTATACAAAAAGGTGCTTTTGCAATAATATTAGCAAATATTTATCCAATAACAGATAATGAAATAGCATGGATAAAAGTAGAGAATCTTAACACTTCAATTATAAAACTAATTCGATATAAACTTGCACATTTCAATTTAAATGCTTTTTATAGTAATGATATTAGTTGTGAATTTCTTAAAACACTTTCTTCAATATCGAATAAAAATATCAAAATTCTTCCTAAAAATTTAAAGAACTTTATTTCTACTCTTGAAAATGTAGATGATAAAACTTTTTTAATTTCTAATGATGATAAAATATTAAATAAAATATATCCGAATAATACAAGTTTTGAAAATGAAAATTTTATAATCTCAAATATATTAGAGCATTCGCTTTTTGAAACATCTTTTACTTTTAAAGATAAGTACTTTCAAAGAGTAAAAATACCAAGTATATATATTGAAAGTTTTATAAGAGTATATGAATTTTTAAATATAAGTGAACTTGATGATTCTAAGTTAAAAAATTCTAATCTTTTTAAAACAGTATTCTTAGATAAGAGTTTAAATATTGTTGAGTTTGGAAAATCTGATAAGTTTCTTATCTCTTCAAATAACATATCTTTAGTAGAAAAAGAAGTTGATTATTTAAAAAGTAAATTTACTTATGGAAAGATAATTTATATCACTTCTTCTTATATTGATTTTTTACCAAAAGAGCAAATTGTTTTAAAAGATATTTCTGAATTAAGAAATACATTAAAAAACAACTCTTTTAATGCTTCATATCTTGTTGGATTTGAGTTTAAAGAGATTAATCAAATACTATCAAAAGAAGAAAAAGAGTTAACTCTTTTCTAATTTTAATATTTTTAATATATTGTTCCAAATGTACTAATCACTTTTCCTACAATTTTTATATCAGAATTATTTAATACTTGAGATGGATAATCTTTATTATCTGAAATAATATCCAAATGACCATCAACTCTTTTCTGTATTCTTTTTACAAATAAACCATGAACTGTAGTAAAAGCATATATCCCATCTCTAGAACAATCATTTTTTGACTTATCTAAAAATATAATATTATCGTCATTTAGTGTAGGTTCCATTGAGTCACCTATTACATTAATCGCATCAATATTTTTTAAATTATCTTTTCCTCCTAATCTATCTATAAAATATGAAGGTACTTCTAATGATTCAAAATCATCAGAATTTTCATATGCTCCGCCACCAGCACTAACAGTAACTTCTGGAAAATATTTTATCCAGTATTTATCAGTACTATCAACAAGAGAACCTGGACTTTGATTGTAAAGAAGCCAATTTATTGATATTTTCTTCTTTGCACAAAAATTAAGTATATTTGAATATGGAATTTTCCCTCTATTCTTCATTGTTGCAAAATTTGCTTGTGATAATTCTAAAGAATTAGCAACATCTTTATCAAAAATTTTACCATTTACACCATCTGCACTAAGTATATCTTTTAACTTATCTATGATTTCACTTACAATAAGCATTTTAAATCCTTTAACATAGTCTTTACATAATTATATTACAAAATGCAATATTTTTCAAGTATATTTGAAAAATATTATAGAATTTGAAATATTAAATACAAAAGGATACAAAATGGCAAGAAAAATTATTGAAACAAGAAATAACGTTATAAATTTTTTTCATAAAGTTGACACTTTAATTTACCAGTTTGGCGATAAAGTATTATAAAAAAAACAAATTTAACAATTTAATAAAAATAAAAGATAACTATAAATGTTAATAAAGCTACTTTAATATATTATTACATTAATAATCACACTGTGGTAATAACGGAGACTGTTATGGAAATAAACTTAGTTACGGAAGCATTGAAATTTATGGCATTAGGGATGGGAGTAGTTTTCTCATTTTTAATTATCTTAATTTTTGTGCTTAAAGCTCAAGGTGCATTGTTAACAAAATATTTTCCTGAAAAGAAAATAGAGCCAGTAAAGAGGCCTAATACAAATGCATCATCGAATGAAACTGCAAAAGTAGCTGCAATCGTTGCAGCAGTACAGCATCATAAAAATCTAAAAGGTTAATGTTAATGGCAAAAAAGTATATAGATGTTATGGATACTACATTTAGAGATGGTTTTCAGTCCGTCTTTGGTGGTAGAGTTTTAATGAATGACTTCTTCCCAGCTGTTGAAGCTGCGAAAGATGCTGGTATAACTCATTTTGAGTTTGGTGGTGGAGCTAGGTTCCAATCTTTATTTTTCTATTTACAAGAAAATGCATTTGAAATGATGGACAAATTCAGAGAAATTGTTGGTCCTGATGTAAACTTACAAACACTAGCACGTGGTATCAATACAGTAATGTTAGATACAGGTTCTAGAGAATTAATTGACTTACACGCAAAAATGTTTGCCAAACATGGTACAACAACAATCCGAAATTTTGATGCTTTAAATGATGTACAAAACTTAGAATATTCAGCTGAATGTATTAAGAAATATGGATTAAATCATGAAGTTGTTGTTACATTAATGGATTTACCTCCAGGATGTTCGGGTGCTCATGATGTTGCATTTTATGAAAAAACATTAAGACAAATTCTTGATAGTGGTGTTCCACATGATTCACTTTGTTTTAAAGATGCTTCAGGAACTGCTTCTCCTCAAAAAGTATATGAAACTATTCAAATGGCTAGAAAATTAGTTGGAAATGATACTCATATTAGATTACATACACATGAAACGGCAGGTGTTTCAGTAGCTTGTTATTTAGCTGCATTAGAAGCTGGAGCTGATGGTATAGATTTAGCTGCAAGCCCTGTTTCAGGTGGAACTTCTCAACCAGATATTTTAACAATGTTACACGCAGTTAAGGGTAAAAACTTTGACTTAGGTGGACTTGATATTGAAAAAGTATTAAAATATGAAGAAGTATTAACTGATTGTTTAAAAGATTACTTTATTCCACCAGAAGCTACACAAGTTTCTCCTTTAATTCCTTTTTCTCCAATGCCAGGTGGAGCATTAACTGCTAACACTCAAATGATGAGAGATAATGGAACTTTACATAAATTTCCAGAAGTAATTAAAGCTATGAGAGAAGTTGTTGAAAAAGGTGGCTATGGTACATCTGTAACTCCTGTTTCTCAATTCTATTGGCAACAAGCTTATGCAAATGTAATGTTTGGACCTTGGAAACAAATAGCTCCTGGTTATGGGAAAATGGTTCTTGGTTACTTTGGAAAAACTCCTGTTGCACCAAATGAAGAAATTGTTGCTCTTGCAGCAGAAAAACTAAAAATGGAACCTACAACTGAAAATCCTTTAGATATTGCAGATAGAGATGAAAAGAAAAAAATCTCTGTATGGAAACAAAGATTAGAACTAGAAGGTATTGAAGCTACTGAAGAAAATGTTTTTATAGCTGCTGCTTGTGATGAAAAGGGAATTGCTTTCTTAAAAGGTGAATCACCATTGAATATAAGAAAAAACGATTCTTCATGTGAAAATGATAAAGAATGTAATTTAGGAGAGAATAATATGAGTAATGCAAATGGAAATTATACAGTTGTTGTAGATGGTCAAAAATTTAATGTATCAATTGCTGAAGGAAATGCTGATATTCAAGTAACACCTGTTACTTCAAGTGAAGCAGCTTCAACTGCAGCTCCAGCTGTTGCTTCAAATGGTGCTGAAACAGAAGTACCTGCAGTTGTAAATGGTGCAGTATGGAAAATACTTGTAAAAGAAGGTGATAAAGTTGAAAAAGATCAACAAATTTTTATCTTAGAAGCTATGAAAATGGAAATAGATATTAATGCTCCAGTAGCAGGTACAATCACTAAAATTTTAGTAGGACCTAATGCAGCAGTTGAAGAAGGACAAACTTTAGCCATTATTGGTTAAAAGTTTTATTGGAATAATAATGAAAAAAAGTTTATTTTTAATTTTATTTACCCTTTTTTCTGTATTTTCTGTAAATATTTTTGCATCATCAACACATGTTGAAGTTACAGAAGAGAAAAAAGAGTATGCATCTAAATCAATGTCAGATTTAGTTGACTCGTTTTATAGTACAACTGGTTTAAAAGCAATTATTAATCCTCAAGAAGGATTAAAAGGTCCTCATGGTGAAGAATTAACAAAGTTTGCGCAAAGCTTTGGTAGAATAATTATGATTATAATTTGTTTTGTTTTATTCTACTTAGCTATTAAAAAAGGTTTTGAACCGCTACTTTTAATTCCTATTGGTTTTGGTGGAATTTTAGCCAATATTCCAATTGCAGAAATTGCAGGTGCTGATGGTATGCTTGGAATAATTTATAATATGGGTATTACAAATGGGTTTTTCCCACTTCTAATTTTTATGGGAGTTGGAGCTATGACTGATTTTGGACCATTATTAGCAAACCCTAAAACTGCACTACTTGGTGGAGCAGCACAGTTTGGTATTTTTGGTTCATTAGTTGCAGCAGTTTTACTTTCTCAATATGTGCCAGGTATTGAATTTACTTTAGAACAAGCAGCAGCTATTTCTATTATTGGTGGAGCAGATGGTCCAACTTCAATTTTTATAGCTTCGGCACTAGCTCCTGAATTATTAGGTGCAATTGCAGTTGCTGCTTATTCTTATATGGCATTAGTACCAGTTATTCAACCTCCAATTATGAGAGCGTTTACATCTGTTGCTGAAAGAAAAATAAGAATGAAAAGTGCAAGAAAAGTTTCTAAATTAGAGAAAATTGTTTTTCCTCTAGTTGTAGTTATGTTAACTTTACTAATTTTACCTGATGCTTCTCCTCTTATAGGTGCATTATGTTTAGGAAATTTTGCTAAAGAATCAGGAGTTGTTGATAGACTTTCTGATACAATGCAAAATTCATTAATTAATATAGTTACTATATTTTTAGGATTGGGTGTTGGTTCAAAATTAGCAGCAGAACAATTCTTAGTTGCAGAAACTATGGGTATTATGGCAATTGGGCTATTAGCATTTGCAGCAGGAACTGCTATGGGTGTACTAATGGCAAAACTTATGAACTTATTAAGTTCAAAAGAAAATCAAATCAATCCTTTAATTGGGGCGGCTGGTGTATCAGCAGTTCCAATGGCAGCAAGGGTTGTAAGTAAAGAAGGCCAACAATATGACTCGTCGAACATTTTATTAATGCATGCGATGGGTCCTAATGTTGCTGGAGTAATTGGATCAGCCGTTGCAGCGGGTGTACTTTTATCAATATTTAAATAAAAATTAATTAAGTAGGAAGAATTAAATTATGTCTGAAATTAAAGACTCTTTAGGTTTAGAAAATGTTGGAACGGTTAGAAGAAATCTTGATGTAGATACATTAATGAATCATGCAGTAGAAAATGAAGGTGCTAAAGTATCTTCAACTGGTGCTCTTATGATAGATACAGGTATTTTTACAGGTAGAAGTCCAAAAGATAAATTTTTTGTTAATCAAGATCCATCAAATAAATTTATTGCTTGGGGAGATATTAATAAAAAAGTATCTACTGAAGTTTATGAAGAGTTATTAGTTACTTCAAAAAAACAATTAAGTAATAAAGACTTATATGTAACAGATGTATATTGTGGTGCATCATTAGATTCAAGAAAGTCTGTTAGATTTATTACAGAGGTTGCATGGCAAGCTCACTTTATTAGAAATATGTTTATAGTTCCGCAAACTCAAGAAGAGTTAGATAACTTTGTACCAGATTTCACAATTTACAACGCTTGTAAAACAGTTGATATGGCTTATGCTAGTCACAATTTACATTCAGAAGTGTATGTAGTATTTAATGTTGAAGAAAATATTGCAATGATTGGTGGAACTTGGTATGCAGGTGAAATGAAAAAAGGTGTTTTCTCAATGATGAATTACTGGTTACCATTAGATGGTAAACTTGCAATGCATTGTTCTGCAAATATTGGAGAAAATGGAGATACTGCATTATTCTTTGGTTTATCAGGAACTGGAAAAACTACACTTTCAACTGATCCTAAAAGAGCTTTAATTGGTGATGATGAACATGGTTGGGATGATAATGGTGTATTCAACTTCGAAGGTGGTTGTTATGCTAAGGTTATTAATCTTGATAAAAATTCTGAACCAGAAATTTTCGGTGCTATTAAAAAAGGTGCTATATTAGAAAATGTCGTTTATGATGAAAATGGTGTTGTTGACTATTCTGATGGTTCAAAAACAGAAAACACAAGAGTTTCTTATCCTTTAGAGCATATCGAAAATCACACACCTGACATGAAAGGTGGACACCCTACTAATATTATCTTCTTATGTGCAGATGCATTTGGTGTTCTTCCTCCTGTTGCAAAACTTGATAAACAACAAGCAATGTATTACTTCTTAAGTGGATATACTGCAAAAGTAGCAGGTACTGAAAGAGGTATTACAGAACCAGTTGCTACTTTCTCTTCTTGTTTTGGAGAAGCATTTTTACCTTTAAACCCTACTGTTTATGCTGAATTATTAGGTCAAAAAATTGACAAACATAATGTAAATGTTTATTTTGTTAATACTGGATGGACAGGTGGTGCTTATGGTGTTGGAAAAAGAATGAGTATTAAAAATACAAGAGCTTGTATTAATGGAATTTTAGATGGTTCAATTGAAAACTCTGAATTTGAAACATTACCAGTATTTAATTTAAGAATTCCAAAAACACTTGTTGGTGTTGAAACAGAAGTTTTAAACCCTAGAAACACATGGGCAAATAAATCTGACTATGATGAAACTACTAAAAAATTAGCTGGTATGTATATTGAGAACTTTAAAAAATACTTAACTTTAGAAAGTGAATATGATTTCACAGCTGCAGGACCAACTTTATAAGATATAATTTTTCTAATAAAAGTTTACTGTTAGAAGGAGTGGATTAAATTTCACTCCTTTTTTTTAACTTAAAATAGGAGAAACAATGAAATTATCAAACTTTTTAGAAGATATCAAAGAAAATGAAAAAGAGGTAGTGCATTACTGTTGTAATCACTTATTATCAAAGAAATTTGATATTGAAAATGATTCAGTTAATGATGATGAGTTAAAAGAATTGTTTGTTAATTACAACAATTTTTCTAAACTATTAAATGATTCAGCAGGTATTATTTACAAAAAATACGAAGCTGATTTAAATGATGTTTATAAAACTATTTGTAAAAAATTTAATGAAGATTTTGATAATAAATATTTATTTGATTTTAGGCTAGCTAGAATAGTAAATCAAGAACCAGCACAATTTTTAGATATTGAAGATAAAGATACACAAGAAACTGTAATTCAAAAGTTTGAAGATAAGATTAATACAGTTTTAGAATCAAAATATTATAATGATAATAAAAGCATATTATCGGCAGATTTAATTCTTCCTCAAAGAACACTAGAACTAATTAAATCTGCTGCAAAAGCTTCTTAATTATTCTCTAAAGACTTATACAAATAGAGTTTTAACACTCTATTTGTATCTCTTCAATTATCTCTAATCCAAAACCATTTAATCCAACAAATGAATGTTTCCCACCACTTGTCATAAGTTTAATTTGTTTAATATTTAAAGAATTAAGTATTTGCGCCCCTATTCCATAATCTTTTTGTGATTCTTTTGATTGCATATCATCACTTAAGAATATTAATATTCCATTTTTTGATTGCAAGAAGTTAATTGTTTTTAACATTGAGTGAAGTTTTTCATCATTTAAAAACAATTTAATATCAGGAATCACCGTATGAAACTTAACATGTGTAATTTCACTTAATTCACCAAATACAATTGCCGTATGAATGTTTCCAATATGATCTTCAAACTCTTTTTTTATAGCTTTAGTTCCAAAAAATGTAATTTCTTCTCTTGAAATATTTTCTACAAGATTTTCATGGGATAATCTATATTCAACTAAATCTGAAATATAAATCTGTTTCATAGCATGTTTTTGTGCAAAAATATCTAAATCATCACGTCTAGCCATTGTTCCATCTTCTTTCATGATTTCACAAATTACAGCTTCTCCATTAAGACCAGCTAATTTACATAAATCTACACTTCCTTCTGTATGTCCAGTTCGTACTAACACTCCACCATCTTTTGCAATTAATGGAAAGATATGTCCAGGTCGAACTAATTCTTGTGCTTTTGAAATAGGATTAGCTAAAATTCTAATAGTGTCATCTCTCTCTCCTGCACTAATACCTGTTAATGCATCAACTGCATCGACGGATACTGTAAAAGCTGTTTCATAAGATGATGTATTTGAACTAACCATTGGATTTAAATCTAATTTATTTGCTGTTTCTTTTGTAACTGATACACAAATTAAACCTTTAGCATGTGTTGCCATAAAATTTACTTTTTCAGGAGTACTTAGTGCCGCAGCATAAACTAAATCACCTTCATTCTCTCTATCTTCATCATCAAGCATAATAACCATATTACCTTTTTGAATCTCTATAATCGCTTCTTTTACTCTTTGTATTGCATTCATTTTTCTTCTTTATCTATAGTATTTAATATTTTTATTATTATATCAAAAATATTGAAATTTAATCTAAAACCTCTTGACAAAAATATGCTTTTTTACTATAATTTCGGCACTTAAACGATTGGGGTATCGCCAAGTGGTAAGGCAACGGCTTTTGGTGCCGTCATTCGAAGGTTCGAATCCTTCTACCCCATCCACTAAGTAATATTTATTGATCGCGGAATAGAGCAGCACGGTAGCTCGTCGGGCTCATAACCCGAAGGTCACTGGTTCAAATCCAGTTTCCGCAACCAATTTAAATGTGTTAAGTCAAGGTAGCTCAGCTGGCTAGAGCGCTGGTCTCATAAGCCGGAGGTCGAGAGTTCAAGTCTCTCTCTTGACACCACTTTATTTATACACTTAATTCTAAAATTTAGAATTTATGCTGGTGTAGCTCAGCTTGGCTAGAGCAGCTGATTTGTAATCAGCAGGTCGGGGGTTCGAGTCCCTTCACCAGCTCCACTAATCAAAACTTTTTAGAAAGTTAAGATTAATAAAACTCCTACTTCATTAATTCATCAGTTTTTTCTTTTGTTCGATTATAAATACTAGAAGAAGTATCTTTTGTGTCTTCCCAGCTTTGAGAAGATAAATCTTTAATAACTTCCCATGCTGTTGAAGTGTCTTGTTTTATTCCAGTCCATGTTGCACAAGACGTAAAGAAGAAAGAACATAAAATTAAAAAAAAATATTTTTTCATTTTACTAGCCTATTAATTTGGATTTTCAAAAAATACATATGTAGAGTAATCAGATACTTCAAAGTATACTTTATTTTCATTTGCATCTTTTTTAAAGTTAAGATTTTCATCTAAAAAACCATAACCATACCTATATGCTCTTGATTCTGTCCCATCAGTTGAAAGAGCAGTTGAAAGCTTATCAATTTTTATAAATCTTTTTATTAGTTTCTCACCTGCGTAAACTTCCATAACACCATTTACGCCTGTCCAGTTTTGTAAGTATCTGTTTATTTTATTTTGTTTTTCTTCACAACCATTTATAAATAATGCAGTTGCTACTAGTGATATACTTAATAGGCTTTTTTTCACTCTATCTTCCTTTTAAAATATTTAGGTTATATTGTAATCTCTTTAATATCAGCAATTTTTCTAAATGCTTGATATACAAGTCCAATTGTATTTTTTCTATTTATTTTGATTTTTTCATCTTCATGATTTACAAAAACTTTTTCAAAGAAGTTATCAAGTTGTGGTTTCATTGCAAATAAAGCTTCTAGTTCTTCATCATAAGTTTCATATGATTTTGAAGTTACATCTTTATATTTTGAAACTAGTTCTTTTTCTGCATTCTCTTCTAGTAAAGATTCATCTATAGTTAAAGTAGAGTTAATATCTAAATCTTTAATAATATTTGCAACTCTTTTAAATGTTGCTGCTGATTCTTTGAAGTTATCACTTTGAACTATTGGATTTAAAGCACAAAGCTTTTGAGATATTTTATAGATATCAGTTTCACCACTTCCTAATACTGCTTTTAAAACAGAAGGATTTACATCAAAAATTTTAAATAATCTTTCATTAAAGAATTCAATTAATTGCTTTTTATCTAAACCTTTATAGTTTGACTCTAAATTAGCAATTATTTTTGGTAAATCAATTGCTAATTTATGTTCCATTGCAATTTTTACAATTCCTGCTGCTGCTCTTCTTAATCCAAATGGATCTTTTGAACCTGTTGGAATTTTCCCTACAGAGAATAATCCCATTAAGTTATCAAGTTTATAGGAAAGTGCAACAATTGCTGAAAATTTATTTGATGGCAGTTCTGAATCTTCACCATCTGGTAAGTATTGTTCTTTAAGTGCTGTATAAACAAGTTCATCTTCACCTGCAAGTTTTGCATAGTAGTAACCCATTAAACCTTGTAGTTCTGTAAACTCAAATACCATCTCAGACATTAAATCAGCTTTTGAAAGCATTACAGCTTTTTTCAATAACTCAATCCTACCTTCAAATATTTCTCTAGTCAATGTTTCTTTAAAGAACTCTTTTTCTAAATAAATTGCTATTTTCTCTTCTCTTTCAGACTTTTCATACATTGAACCTAAACCTTCAACAAAAGTAAGTTTCTTTAAACCTTCATTACTAAGTCCATTTGCTATATCATTTTTATAGAAAAACATTCCATCAGCAAGTCTAGGTCTTAATACTTTTTCATTTCCTGAAATTATATATCCAAAGTCATCAGTTTTTGAGTTTGAAACAACAATAAAGTTATTTGTTAACTTACCATCTTTGTATACTGCAAAATATCTTTGGTGCTCTTTCATAGATGTTACAATAACTTCTTCTGGTAATTCAAGAAACTCAACATCAAATTGACCTATTAACGCAGTTGGGTACTCAGTAATTGCAACTACTTCATCAAGTAATTCAGTATCAATGTCAATTTTAACGCCATGTCTTTGTTCAATCTCTTTCATTTGAGAAAGAATTCTTTTTCTTCTTTCATCTGGATATAAAATCACACCATTGTTATCAAGTTTTGCGAAGTAATCACCTGCGAAAGAGTAAGAAAATGGTTCATAAGAAACCATTCTATGTGCAAATGAGAAGTTTGATGACTTAACACCGAATAATTCACCCTCAACTATTTCTTCACCTAGAATAATTGATAATGATCTAATAGGTCTAATAAAACTATCTGTCCTATCTCCCCATCTCATAGACTTCCCAAAGTTAAGTGAAGACATAAATTCATTAACCATAGTATTTAATAAATCACTAGAGTTGCTTCCTTTTACTTCTTTTTTAAAGTAAAGAACCTCTCCTCTACCTTGGTCAATTTTATCAAGTTGGGATACATCAACACCACATTTTTTAGCAAAACCTAATGCCGCACCAGTAGGTTCACCATCTTTAAATGCTATTTTAATAGGAGCTCCAAACTGTTCTACTATTGAATCTTCTTGTGAAACTTGAAACTCTTTGTGCCATAATACTAATCTTCTTGGTGTATAATAAAACTCAAAATCACATAATAATCTATTCTTCTCTAAAATATCTACCCATTTTTTCTCAATATTTGGTAATTCTTTTAAAAATGGAATTGCTGGTAATTCTTCAACACCTATTTCAATTAATAATGGTTTATTCATTTATCTTATCCTTAACTTCATTGTTAGCTTTATTTTTTTCTTCATTCTTTTCTAATTTATCTGTATGTTTCTTTATTTGCTGTCTATTAAAGTTAATAATAAACATTGCTACCATAATTACGAACATTATTACTATGACTATATCTAATATATCTTTCACATTTATCCTAATATTTTCTTATATAAAGTATCTATAATATCTAAAATTCTCTTATTATTACGTAAATTATTTAAGTAGATTTTTATATATTATTCCATCTATTTCATTTAGTGCTATTTCTTCTATTTCATCACTTGTTTCAATATTAGCTAAAACTTTTGAATCAAACATATAATTGTCAGCTGTTTTTTGAATCTTTTTAGCTAAATCTTTTTGGCAAATTATATATTTTGCATTTAAACTATTTGCATATATCGCTTCTTTTATTGAACTTATCACTACTGCATAATCTAAGTTATTTTCAAAAGAATAAGTTAATAGACTTTCGTTGTAACGAAATGAAATAAGTGAATTTGCTTTTGTATTTTTAATCTCATCTATTGATGAAATATTAAAAATATCTATAAATGGTATAAGTTTATCCCCAATTAGTATCATACAGAACCTCTATTTATTTTTTAAACAATCTTTTGAACAATAATATTTACCATTGCTTAAAATTGATTCTTTTGTTGAAATATAAGTTTTACATGTTGGACATTCAACCATTTCATCTTCATATTTTATATCTTTCTTTTTTATAATAGTTTTTTCTCTATTTTTTTTAAAAAAGACTATGTATACAATAAACAGTACGAGTGCTACTGCTAAAAATTTTAAAATCATTATTTACCTTTTATATATAAATAGTTTCTATCATTTCTATTTACTATTTTATAGTTTTTGCTTACAGTTGCAAATTCTAATTCTTCATTTAACATACTACCTTTGTAAAATAAATAAGAAGCATTTTTATTGACTATATTTTTTGTAATATTTAAAAGTAATGATGTATTTGTGACAGCTCGTGATGTTACTAAATCAACTTTTAAATCTTTTACTTTTTCAACTCTATCACAAATTATAGTTAAATTATCAAGTTTTAATGATGCCTTTACAAAATTTAAAAATGCAACTCTTTTAATTCGTGGTTCTATTAAATAAGCTTTCATATCTCTATTTGCAATTGCAAGTAAGAGTCCAGGATACCCAGCACCTGTACCAATATCGGCAAAACTATCATAAGAGTCAATAAACTTTAATGGATAAATAGAATCTAAGATATTTTCATTAATGTCATTTAATCCTAATCTTCCTGTTAGGTTATGTATCTTACCCCACTGCTGTAAAAGCTTTGTAAAAACTACACAGTCTTTATAAAAACTTTTTTCAAATTTAAAATCATTTTGTTCTAGAAGTTCTTGTAAATTCATTACAGCATATGTCCCATGTGAGCTTTTTTTGTATTTAAGTAGTGTTCATTATATTTATTAATTTTAGTAATTGCTGGAATTCTCTGAGTAATTTTAACTCCAATACTTTTTACATAATCTATTTTATTTGGATTATTTGTAATTAATTTCACTTCTTTAATATTTAAATCGTCAAAAATATATTTTACTATTCTATAATCTCTTTCATCTTCTTTAAAGCCTAATTCAACATTAGCTTCAATTGTATTTCTACCTTGGTCTTGTAAGCAATAAGCATTTACTTTATTAAGTAAGCCTATATTTCTACCTTCTTGTCTATGGTAAATAACTAAACCACCTTCTTTTGCAATAAAATCTAAGGACAAATTTAATTGATTTTGGCAATCGCATTTTAAACTTCCTAATGCATCACCAGTTAGACATTCTGAGTGTATTCTTACATAAGGAGTATCTAATGCTTCAAAATTTTCACTCATAATTGCTAAATGTTCTTGATTCCCGTCTTTATAAGCTTTTATATTAAATTTTCCATGTTTTGTAGGTAGGTTTGCAATATTTGATTGTATTATATTCATTGTCTTTAAACCTTATATTGTTATAATTCACGGATTATAACCAAAAGAGGTAAATAGAATGTTTAAACGATTTAGAAGATTAAGAATAAATGAGACTTTAAGAAATTTAGTTCAAGAAACTACAGTAACATCTGATGATTTTATATATCCATTATTTGTAAGAGAAGGAAAAGGTATTAAAAATGAAGTATCTTCAATGCCTGGAGTATTTCAAATGAGTATTGATGAGATACTAAAAGAGTGTGAGTATTTAATAAGTATTGATTTAAAATCAATTATTCTTTTTGCAATTCCAGATGTAAAAGATTCAGTTGGTAGTGAGTGTTTATGTAATGAAAGTATTATTTCAAGAACTATAAAAGCTATAAAAGAAAAGTTTCCACAAATGTTTGTTGTAACAGATTTATGTTTTTGTGAATATACAGACCATGGACATTGTGGAATACTAGATCCAAAAACACAAACAGTTGATAATGACAAAACATTAGAAATTTCTGCACAACAAGCAATTGTTCATGCCAAAGCAGGTGCTGATATGATTGCTCCTTCTGGGATGATGGATGGAATTATCACAACACTTCGAACAGCGTTAGATGAAAATGGTTATGAAAACCTACCAATTATGGCTTATTCTACTAAGTTTGCAAGTGGATATTATGGACCATTTAGAGATGTAGCTGAATCAACACCATCTTTTGGAGATAGAAGAACATATCAAATGAATCCAGCAAATAGACTTGAAGCTATTGAAGAGTCATTACAAGATGAAAAAGAAGGAGCTGATATCTTAATGGTTAAACCAGCACTTGCATTTTTAGATGTAATTAGAGATATTAGAAATGAAACAAAATTACCTTTATGTGTATATAATGTAAGTGGTGAGTATGCTATGCTTAAAAATGCAGGAGCAGCTGGACTCATTGATTATGAAAGAGTTATGATGGAAACACTAATAGGTTTTAAAAGAGCTGGTGCAAATATAATTATCACTTATCATGCTAAAGAAGCTTGTGAATTAATGAGGAAAGCATAATCTAAATAAATGAGCAATACTTATCAAGAAGCAATTGAAAACTCTAATATAGTATCTAAAACAGATATTAATGGAATAATTACATTTGTAAATGATGAGTTTTGCAAAATATCTGGATACTCTCGTGAGGAACTTATGGGAGCAAATCATAATATTGTAAGACATCCAGATGCTTTATCTTCTAATTTTAAAATTTTATGGGAAACTATTCTTTCTAAAAAGTCTTATAAAGCTACTGTAAAAAATCTTAGTAAAAATGGCAACACTGTTTATCTTAATACTACAATTACTCCTATATTAGAAGAGAATGGAGATATTAAAGAGTTTATAGCTATTCGTTATGATGTTACAAAAGAGATCGAACTTCAAAAAAAGCTTGATGAGAAACAAAAACTTCTTTTTTGGCAATCAAGAATGGCCTCATTAGGTCAAATGATTGGAAATATTGCACATCAATGGAGACAACCTTTAACTGAATTAAATCTGACTTTATACAATATGAAAAAAGCTTCAAAAAGCAATAATGAAGAAAAAGTAGATGAATTATATAAAGATAGTAAAGATTTGATTTTAAATATGTCTAATACTATTGAAGATTTTACAAACTTTTTTAATCCACAAAAAGACAAGAAACTATTTTTTATAAAAGATGCAATAGATGAATCACTTGCAATTTTAAAAAAAGTGCTTGAAAAAGAGGATATTAAATTAAGTATGGCAATTAATAGTAATAAAGAAGTAATAGGTATTTCAAATGAATTATCGCAAGTTATTATAAACTTAGTACAAAATTCAAAAGATGCTTTTATTACAAATGATATTACGAATAGAAAGATTGAAATAATCTTGGAAGATGAAAAAATAGAAGAAAAAGATTATGTATGTATTTATATAAAAGATAATGCCTTAGGTGTAAGTAGTGATTGTATTGATAAGATATTTGAACCTTACTTTACAACTAAGCATAAATCACAAGGAACGGGATTAGGATTATTTATGTCAAAAATGATAATTGAAAAAAGTCTTAATGGAACAATACAACATTCAAATATTAAGAATGGTTCGTTATTTACTATATACATACCTCTATATAAACTTTTACAGGATAATGAATAAATGAATTTAAACTTATTAAAAACTTTAAAAATTTTAATAGTTGAAGATGAATCAAGATTAGCCTCTTTATTGAAAGAAGCAATAAGTGAATACTTTCACTCTGTAATAATTGCTAAAGATGGAGAAGAAGGTTTTAAAAGATTTAAAGTAAATAAGCCAGATATTATAATAACAGATATTATGATGCCTAAATTAAATGGCTTAGAAATGACTATAAAAATAAAAGAGCTTGATGAATTAATTCCTATTATAGTATTAAGTGCTCACTCTGATAAGGATAAACTCTTAAGTGCAATTGATGTAGGAATAAACAAATACTTTATAAAACCCTTTGACCCAGATGAGGTACTTGAACATATAAATAAAATTGCACCAACACTAAATAAAAGAAAAAAGATTAAATTAAAAGATGGATTTGTTTTTGATAATAATTCAACATCGCTATATAAGGATGGCATTTTGTTAAAACTTACAAAAAGAGAAAAAGAGTTTTTTTACTTACTTCTAAAACACCAAAATAAAGTTGTAGAAACTTTACTTATAAAAGAGACTATTTGGGATGAAGAAGTAAATGATGAAAGATTAAGGACATTTATTAAAAGATTACGTCTTAAAACGTCTAAAGATTTAATTGAAAATGCCTCAGGACAAGGATATATGATTTCACCAACTTATATCTAAATACTCTTTGTAGAGGTTTTAATCGTATATTACAGCTTTAAGAAAACTTGTAAAAGCAGTAGTTTAAAACTACTACTTCATTTTTTTCTTTCTTCTTTGGAAATACATCATAAATCCAGTGATTGTAAATAATGGCATTGTTAAAGCTGCTAAGAGCATTAGAATTTGACCTATTCTTCCAAAATACTCTCCTGTATGAATAGGTATTATACTTTTCATCAATTTTTCTTCTAATGGTTTTTTTGAAAACTCATCATGTTTTATAATTTCTTTTTTTCTTATGTCTAAAGAGACTTCATTTCTTGCTCTATAGTGAAGAGGTTCTTTTTTAAGATAGTAAAAAGTATAAACACCTTTTTTACCTTCAAATCTTAAATTAACACTTGAATAATCATGAATATTTTCTTTAAACAAGTCAAACATTTCTTGAACTTTTTGTGATGCTAATTCAGGTTTTACTTTTGTACTTTTAGACATTTGAGTCATAGGTTTTTTATCAGTAGTCTTCTTATAAGCTCTTTGTTCAACACCTGTTACAGAATGAAGAATATCACTAAACCAATGATAAGATAAAGACAATCCAGTTATTGTTGATACTAGATAAAATGGAATTACCCACATTCCAAGTGCACTATGCATAGTAGATAAAAAACTTCTACCTTTGTGTTTAAATTTAAAAGTAAAACTCTTGAAAAATGCTCTTTTTAACCGTGGCAGATAAACTATAATTCCACTTAACATTAATACAAATAGCCCTAAGGTACATGCACCTACTAATTGTTTTCCAAATTCTCCAGCTACTAGTCCTCTATGTACCATTTCAATAAATTTGAAAACTTTAGCACCTTCAACATTTGGTAAAATTTCAGAATTGTATGGATTAATATAATAATTAATTCCTCTTCGTCCAGCTTTTCCTTTTGCATTGCTAGCTATATTTATAACAACAGATGACGTAGGGTCACTATTTATTGTTAAGGCTCTAACTTTAGCCTCTGGGAATTTAATTTTAAAATTATCAATAATTTGTTTTTCACTTAATTGTGTAGCACTAACTTGAACTACATAACTATCTTTGTTTACTAACCATAAAATCTCTTTTTGAAAAGATAATAAAGCACCAGTAATCCCAATGACCATGAGGAAAATCCCCATAGTCAAACCTAAGTATAAATGTATTTTAAACCATAATTTTTTATGCATTATTGTAGTTCTTCTTAAAACTTATAAGCAAGTTCAAACTTGAAGTTTCTGCCTATTTCATAGGCTTTGTTTGTATTTCCTGAATATGCACCAAATCCAGTATGGTTTACATATGCTTTATCAAAAATATTTGCAATTCCAAAATTAAAAGTAGCATTTTTAATTACATTAGGAGTAAATGTAAAGTTTACATCATGAACTGCATATCCACCTCTTTCTCTTGTTTCTGTTTCACTTTTCCAGTCATTTCCTGGAACAAATTGAGCATTATAATTAGCCTTGAACTCTTTACTAACTCTATAATTTGCACCGACTTTAAATACATGAATATTTGCAGTTTGTGGTTCATATTTTATTCCATCTTTTTTTTGTTCTCCATCTGTATAAGTATGACTAGCAGTAATTCCAAATTTATCTTTATCATACGAGAACATTGTTTCAGTACCCCAAATTACAATATCACCTTGTGAAGCTAAAGCTTCATTTTTTGATGGGTCTGAGTAATCATCTACATTATATCTATATACATTAAAGCCAACAATTGCATCGTCTGCATTTAAAGTCTTTGTTAAGTTATAGTCAAAACCAACTTCATAATTGTGTCCTGTTTGAGCATTAGTATCAACATCTTGAACTACTGAAGAACCTAATGTAAGAGTTTCACCTAATGCAGGCCCTTTAAAAATTCTTCCATAGCCTGCTCTTAATGCAAGATTTTCACTTGCTTGATATTTTAATTTCATTTTAGGAGAAAGTTGCTCAAATGTACCATCATAAATTCCACCTAATTTATAATGATCGTATCTTGCACCTAAAGTAAGTGTTAATCTATCAAATGCCATTTCATCTTCAATATATAAACCTATATTATCAGTTTCACCACCTTCACGATTATTATCTGAAAAAGTACCTGTAGTAACATTTTCAGTAAGACCATCCGCATTTACTTCTTGTTCTTCATGTGTATAATCTGTACCATATGTTAATTTATGTAATCCAAGTAAAGAAGTATTTCTAAGGTCATAACCTTTACTAGAATTAATATATTCTCTATCTGGGTAATTTATAGTATCTCCATTGCTTACTTGTGTTAATGCATCTCTTTCCATATATTGTTTATTTGTATATACATTTGCTTCTACATTTACATATTCATTATCAGGAGTATATTTATAATCTAATGTATAAGTATCTCTATTAAGTGAACTGTAGTCTTCTTCATTTGTTTCACTACCAACTTTTTCACCAGAAATATTTCTATCTCCACCATCCTCATATCTATTGTATGCTATTTTAATAGTATTATAATCATTTGGTTTAATTACAAGTTTTGCTAAACCACTTTTTAATTTACTTTCTTTATTATTGATTTTTTCATCATTTCCTAAAGTTAGAGTTCCATCATTTGAAATTGAACCCATTCCTACAAATTCTACTTTGTCATTAATTTTTCCAAAAACAGCAACACTACCTTTTTTTCTCTCTCTAGCTGTTTCATATCCTAAAGAAATTTTTCCACCAAACACTTCATTTTCTGCTAAAAAATCACTTGGATCTTTTGTTTCATATTCAAATGTACCATTTACAACCCCTGGTCCACTTAAAGCAGAATTTGGTCCTAGTTCAACAGAAGTGATTTTTAATAATTCTGCATCAATTGTTTGATCACCTGCATGGTGAAATAATTCTCCACCAACCTTTGCTCCATCAATAGTGATATTTGCGAATTTATCTTCTAAACCTCTTACATAAACTTTTTGCCCATATCTAGAATTTCCTGCAACTGAAACACTTGGTAATGATTTTAAAACATCTTGTACATCACTTGCTTGTTGTTCGTCTAATTGTTTTGCTGATACAGATTTTACTTGTGCATCAAAGGCTGATGTATTGATTTGTATATCATCTAATTTTGTTTCTGCCATTAAAGATACTTGTGCAAGCAATAATGCTGCAGCAGTACTAGCCATTTTTATTTTCATAATATTCCTTGATATTTATATATTTGTATATTTGGCTGGCTATTTATTTAGGAGAATACGTAGATTGTTGCTAGCTATTTTATTTTGTTATTTTGTTAATATTAATTTGTTCGCTTTTGTAATTCTTAATTGATACTCTTGTCCTTGGTGAACAATAGTTATCGTATTTGACTGATTAAAGATTTCTTTTGTATTAATTTTCTTTTCTTTTTTTTCCATTTAAACTTTCCATTTAATTTTTTTAACTAATGATTAACAAAATGTGAATGGGATATTAACCAATGAAATCTTAATCCTTAATAAAACTGATAATTGTTATCAACACTTTAAAATAAAAATATTTTACAATTCTTTATCAATTAAGATAATTATTATCAATATTGTATTAATATTCTGATATGGAAAATAAAAAAAGCTTACTAATCATTTTTACATTAATTATTACAGTTCATATAGTTGTCTTTGCAAATTTAGAAATAAATGAAAAAGTTGTAGTTGCACAAGCTAATTCGAAACCTAACGTTTCGAAGATAAAGCTAAAAAACATTGTAATTAAAAAACCTGAACCGAAACCGCAACCTGTAGTGAAAGAAGTTATAAAAGCACCTGTTGAGATAATAAAACCTTTAGTGAAAACAAAAAGTAAAAATATTATAAAACATAAGAAGAAAAAGAAAAAAGTTGTAAAAAAACAGAGACAAAAAAAGACAGAAATTATAAAAAAAGTTGAAAAACCTATTGAAAAAGTTGAAATTATAAAGAAAGTAGAAGTAGCAAAAACTCCTGTTTTAGAGCAGGAAAGTAAAAAAAATATTCAAAAAAAAGTGCTTTTAGATTCAAGTCAAATTAAAGCATTAGAAAATGATTACCTATCAAAACTTAGATATTTAATTGAAAGAAATAAAATATATCCTAAAAGTGCAAAAAGACTAAGACAAATGGGAAAAGTTCATATTTCTTTTATCATTACGAAAGATGGATATATTAAAAATGCAAAAATATTACGTAATTCAAAATATAAAAGGCTCAATAAAGCAGCCATTGCCATATTGAGTAATATAAATAAATTTGAACCAATACCAAAAAAATTAAATAAAAATTCTTGGGAAATAACAGTACCAATTGTTTACGAAATTACAAGGAGTTAAAAGTATGGAAATTGATTTAATCAGTTATATTCAAAGAGGTGGAATAATAGTATATATACTAATTTTTCTAAATATTATAGGTTTTACAATTATGTTTTGGAAATTAGTAGTAATTACATTATCAAGAAGTAAAAGAGAAAAACTAGTAAGTGAAATAATAACTTTTGCTAAAGATAATTCTCAAGAGTTTAAAAAAGATTCAATTGAAAACTTTATTAATAGAAAGATAAGAAAATTAGAATTTGGATTAAATACTGTTAAAATAATTGCTTCAATAGCACCATTACTAGGACTTTTAGGAACTGTCGTTGGAGTTTTAAACTCTTTTGATTCTATTACAAAAAGTGGTTTAGGTGATCCTTCTATATTTTCAAGTGGTATTTCAATTGCATTAATTACAACAGTTGCTGGACTAATTGTTGCAATTCCTCATTATGTGGGTTATAACTATATTGTTGGAATATTAGATGATATTGAACTAAAAATCCAAAAAGAGGTTCTTAAAAAGATATGAAAAAAAGAGAAATAATAACTCCTGATATTACACCACTTATTGATGTTGTTTTTATTCTTTTGATATTTTTTATTGTATCTTCAGTATTTAAAAAAGATGAATTAGCTCTTGTTTTAAATCTTCCAACATCAAGTGCACAAGAAATTGAATTGAAACAAAAAGAGATAATTATTGAGTTAAATGATGAAAAGTTAGCAATATATGGAAATGAAACAACATTTGAAATTTTTGAAGAAGAGATTACAAAAATTGAAGATAAAGAAAGAAATATAATATTTAAAATTGATAAAGACGTAAAATATGAAAAAATAGTAAAAGTTTTAGAAGTAATTCAAAAACATCAACTTTTTAATATTTCATTAATAACTGATAAAAAAAATTAAAAGTTTCTCCATTGAAGATCAAGATTTTTTGATAAAATTTCTTTTTTATTAAAATTACTTTGTTCTTTAATATTCCCAATATTACTAGGTGTTTGCAGATAGTTTTGTAAATAATATGGTTTTTTATATCCTAAACTCTCTAGGACTTTAATCATTTCATTTATATCATATTCATTTAATAGACTTGAATGAATTGTAGTTCTTAATTCAAAATCAAAATCTATATCAATTAAGTATTTAATTGTTTCTAAAAACTGTTCATATTTATAGCTTTTAGTTATTTCATAAAACTTATTTTTCGGTGCTTTAAAATCAATAGCCATATAATCTATAAGATTTAACTGTACTAATTCTTTTATTTGCTTATCATTTGTAGCATTTGTATCTAGTTTGATTTTAAATCCAAGTTTTTTAATCTCACTACAAAAAGGTATTAAATCATGAATTGTTGCTTCACCACCTGATAATACTACAGAATCTAATAACCCTACTCTAGTTTTTAAAAACTCTAAACACTCATTTAATGAATAATTACCCTCTTTTGAATAAACTAAATCGTCGTTGTAGCAATAAAGACATTTAAAATTACATTTGATAAACCAAACTACGCAAGACAAGTGTCCTACGTAATCTGTTGTTGTAAACTTCGTAAGATTATATACAATTCTTTGATTCAACAAATTTTACTCTTTGATTATGTTCAGCTTTTTTGCCAATATTAAAACTCTCAACGGGTCTATGATAACCCATAACTCTAGTATAAACCATACATCTTCTTCTACTGTCTTGATTTTTTTCAAGCAATTCTTGTTTGTTCATCTTTTAATTCCTTTTCTAAAATTTCCTCATCACACTTTGGACAAAACTCATGTTCACCATTTAGATATCCATGAACTTCACATACAGAAAACAGAGGTGTTACAGTTATATATGGTAATTTAAAGTTTGTAATACTATTTTTTACAAACTTTCTACAAGCATCAATAGATGATAACTTTTCACTCATATATAAATGTAATACCGTTCCACCTGTATATTTACACTGTAATTCATCTTGAAGTTCTAGGGCTTCAAAAGGATCATCTGTAAAGTCAACTGGCAATTGAGATGAGTTTGTATAATAAATATTGTCTTTAAATCCAGCTTGAACAATATCTTTGTATCTTTTCTTATCTTCTTTAGCAAATCTGTATGTAGTACCTTCCGCTGGTGTTGCTTCAAGATTATAAAGGTTTCCTGTTTCCTCTTGAAATTCAACCATTTTTTCTCTCATAAAATCAAGTATTTCATTACAAAATGTATTTCCAAGTTCACTTGATAAATCAATATTTTCACCAAAATAGTTTTTAATCATTTCATTCATTCCATTTACACCAATAGTTGAGAAATGATTGTTAAATCCTGGTAGATATCTTTGCGTATATGGGAAAAGTCCTCTATCATACATATCTTGTACAAATACTCTTTTTTTCTCTAGTGTAGATTTTGCTAATATCATTAGCTCTTCTAATCTTTTTAATAAAGCATTTACGTCATTTTTGAAAAGGTATCCAAGTCTTGCCATATTTATAGTAACAACACCAATACTTCCAGTCATCTCAGCACTTCCAAAAAGACCACCACCTCGTTTTAATAATTCTCTTAAATCAAGTTGTAATCTACAACACATTGATCTTACGTGACCTGGTTTATATGCCTTATCATTTGGTACTAGTTTTCCATTTTCATCTTTTATATATTGGCTACCAATAAAGTTTTGAAAATACGAACTTCCGATTTTTGCTGTATTTTCAAATAAAACATCAGTATTTTCACCATACCAATCAAAATCTTCAGTAATGTTTACTGTAGGAATTGGAAAAGTAAAAGGCTGTCCTGTTTTATCACCTTGAGTCATTACCTCATAATATGCTTTATTTATTAAGTTCATCTCTTTTTGAAAATCTTTGTAAGTTAGTGTTTCATCTATACCTTTTAATAAGTGCTCTTGGTTTCTTGTTGGAATTTGATCTTTTAAATCATCTGGAACTGTCCAATCAATTGTAATATTAGTAAAAGGGCTTTGTCCCCAACGTGCTGGAACATTTAGATTATAAATAAATGACCTAATTGCTTTTTTAATCTCAGGGTATGATAATTTATCTTTATAAACATAAGGTGCTAAATATGTATCAAATGATGAAAAAGCTTGTGCTCCAGCCCATTCACTTTGTAATATTCCTAAGAAATTTGCCATTTGACCAAGTGCTTCTCTAAAATGATTTGGAGCAACACTTTCAACTCGACCACGAACACCATTAAATCCTTCATCAAGTAAAACTCTTAAACTCCATCCAGCACAATATCCACTTAAGCAATCTAAATCATGTATATGATAGTCAGCATTTCTATGCGCATATCCTTCCTCTTTTGAATAAACCTTATCAAGCCAATAGTTTGCTATTACTTTTCCTGCTGTATTATTTATAAGCCCTGCGTGAGAATATCCTGTATTTGAATTTGCTTTAATACGCCAATCACTTCCATTTATGTACTCTTGTATTGTTTGAGTAGAATTTATATATGTTGTATCTGAATCAATTTGAAGTATTTGCTCTCTTTGAATTTTGTGTAAATGTCTATAAGTCATAAATGACTTCATTACTTCAAAATATCTTGCTTTATATAACTCTCTTTCTATTACATCTTGTATATCTTCAACTGCAACCATTCTTTTTTGTTTTAAAACTTCAATTACATTAAAAAAAATAGCTTGGGAATAAACTACATTTACACTTTTAAAAGCTTTTTTTATTACATCTTCTATTTTATATGTTTCAAACTTTTGTTTAACACCATCTCTTTTTAATATTTCTTCAATCATTTATTATCCTTAAAAATATTCGTAAGTATAAGTAAGATTTTCTTAATACTAAATAACGAAAAAAGTCACTAAAGTGTCATTTTTAGGGCTTCAAAAGCATAAAAAAGAACATTTTATTTTCAAATATTCCTATAAATAAAGTCAAATTTAAGTTAGTAATAATACGAAATCCTATAGAATATCAGCTTTTATTAATTACAGAGGAATCATTATGAGACATTTCTTAACATTAGCAGACTATACAAAAGAAGAAATTTTTGAGATATTAGAGCTTGCAAAACAAATCAAAGCAGAAACTAAAAATAGAGTATTCAAAGAATACATGCCTAAACAAACATTAGGAATGATTTTTGAAAAGAGTTCAACAAGAACTAGAGTTTCTTTTGAAACAGGTATTTACCAATTAGGTGGAGTTGGATTATTTCTTTCTTCAAATGATATTCAGTTAGGACGTGGCGAACCTTTAAGTGATACTTCAAGAGTAATATCTCGAATGGTAGATATGGTAATGATTAGAACTTTTGGACATGAAAAAATTGAAGAGTTCGCAAAATATTCAAAAGTTCCTGTAATAAATGGTTTAACAACAGAATATCATCCTGTACAATTAATGGCTGATTATATGACAATTCAAGAAGCAGGTTTAGATAAAGACTTAGTAGTGGCTTATGTTGGTGATGGTAATAATCTTGCTCATTCATGGTTAAATCTATGTGCAAAACTTGGATTTGAGCTTAGAATCGCAACACCAAAAGGTTATGAAGTAAATACAGATATTTTAGAACGTGCAGAAGAAATGGCTAAAGAATCTGGTGCAAAAATTGTAATAGGAAATGATCCAAAAGAAGCTGTAAAAGGCTCAACAGTAGTTACAACAGATACTTGGGTTTCAATGGGTCAAGAAGATGAAAAAGAACAAAGATTAAAAGATTTTGATGGATATATTGTTGATCAAGATATGATGACTTTAGCTCAAAAGAAAGCAATCTTCTTACATTGTTTACCAGCATATAGAGGTTATGAAGTAAGTGAAGAAGTTATGGAAGGAAGTCAAAGTTTAATCTTTGAAGAAGCAGAAAACAGACTACATGCACAAAAAGGTGTAATGGTTTGGTTAGATAAAAAGAGAAACTCATAATATGATTGATTTTAAAAAATTTGAAAAATATTCAAGACCAGGTCCTAGATATACTTCTTATCCTACAGCTCCAGAGTTTAGTGAAGAGTTTACTCAAGATGATTTAAAAGCTTATTATAAAAGTCAAAGTGATGATAGAGCATTATCTATTTATATTCATATGCCATTTTGTAGAAGTGCTTGTTATTTTTGTGGATGTAATACAATCTTTACTTCTAAAGAAGAAAAAAAAGTTGAATATATTACATACTTAAAAAAAGAGTTGAATATATTAAAAAATCATTTAAATACTTCAAGAGAAGTAACACAAATGCATTTTGGTGGAGGAACACCAACATTTTTCTCTCCAGAGCAATTAGAAGAAGTTATAAATGCTGTTAAAGAAGTATTTCCTAACTTTAGAGCTGATGCTGAAGTATCATGTGAAGTTGATCCAAGATTCTTTACAAAAGAGCATATGGATGTTTTAAAAGCTGGTGGTTGTAATAGATTAAGTTTTGGTGTTCAAGATTTAGATGAAAAAGTACAAAAAACTATTCATAGAATCCAACCTTTTGAATTAACTCAAAATGTAATTAAAATAGCAAGAGATGCTGGAATACACTCTGTTAATACAGATTTAATTTATGGACTCCCTCATCAAACTAAAGAGAGTTTTAAAAAGACTTTAGAAAAAATGATTACATTAGATACAGATAGATTTGCTGTATTTAATTATGCTCATGTTCCTTGGCTTATGAAAACTATGAGAAAATTTGATGAAACAACTTTCCCAAAACCAGAAGTTAAGCTTGAAATGCTTAAAGATACAATTGATTTCTTTACATCAAATGGTTATAAAATGGTTGGAATGGATCACTTTGCAAAACCAGAAGATGAGTTATTTAAAGCTATTGAAAAAGGTGAATTACATAGAAATTTCCAAGGTTATACTACAAAAGGTGGAGCTGATTTAATAGGAATTGGTTTAACTTCTATTGGAAATGGTGTAGATTATTATGCTCAAAATTTCAAAGATATTCCATCATATGAAGCTGCTTTAGATAATGGAGATTTACCTGTATTTAAAGGTTATAGATTAAGTGATGATGACCAATTAAGACAATTTGTTATTATGGAACTAATGTCTAACTTCTCTTTAAATATAAAAAGAGTTGAAGAACAATTTAATGTTAACTTTAAAGAATATTTTGCTGATGCAATTGAAGCACTACAAGAATTTGTAGAGGCAGAACTTGTTGAGATTAGTGATGAAAAAATTCAAGTATCTCAAACAGGAACAATGCTTATTAGAAATATTTGTATGCCATTTGATGCATATTTAAATAAAATACCTGAAGATAAAAGAAGATTTTCTAAGACTATTTAGTCTTAGCTTCTTTTAAATAAAACTCCCTATTTCTCGAAAGAGAACCTCCTTTTTATCAATTATTAACCAACATTTTAGTATATTTTATTTTTATTATAAATATTAAAATTTTTTAATCAAAAGGTTATATAAAGTGTCAATAAATAAATTTAATTATACAGCTGTTTCTGATGCCTGTGTAAAATGTGGAAAGTGTAAACCTGTATGTACAATCTTTAATATAAATCAAGATGAAACAACTAGTCCTAGAGGATTTATTGATTTGTTAGGTGCATATGAAAGAGATGAACTAGAACTTGATCAAAATGCAAAAGATATTTTTGAATCATGTTTCTTATGTACAAATTGTGTTGAAGAGTGTCCAATTGATTTACCAACGGATATGGTAATTGAACAAGTAAGAGCTGATATTGCTAAAAAATATGGAATTGCTTGGTATAAAAGATTGTTTTTCTGGCTTTTAAGACATAGAAAAACTATGGATATGCTTTCAAGAATGGGTTGGATGTTCCAAACATGTGCTTTAAAACTTGATAAAACAAAACAATCAGCTGAACCTAGATTTTCACTTCCAATAGTTAAAAAAGATAGAGTTTTACCATATGCAGATATGAGAAGTTTTTTAAATAAATATCCACAAAATATATTTGCTAAAAATAAAAAAGTAGAAGAGAATAAGAAAAATAAAGTTGCAATTTTTATTGGATGTATGAGTAACTATACTTATACAAATACAGGTGATTCTTTAGTAAAAATTCTTAAAAAACTAGAACTTGATATTATGATTCCTAAAAAACAATTATGTTGTGGAGCCCCTGCTTATTTTACGGGAGCTTTTGATACGGTTGATTATTTAACAAAGAAAAATATTGAATATTTTGAAACATGGATAGATGAAGTTGATGCTGTAATTATTCCAGAAGCTACTTGTTCTGCTATGATTAACCAGGATTGGGAACATTTCTTACATGACCAACCTGAATGGAAAGCAAGAGCTGTTAAGTTATCTAAGAAAATATTTATGGCTACAAAGTGGTTAGATGATAACACTCAATTAAGAGATCTATTAGCACAAAGTAAAAAAACTATCGATACAACTGTTACATATCATGACCCTTGTCATGCTAAAAAAATGCAAGGTGTTTGGAAAGAGCCACGAAATTTACTAAAACAAAATTATGTTTTAACTGAAATGAGTGATTCAAATAGATGTTGTGGATTTGGTGGAGTTACTATGCAAACTGAAAAATATGATTTTGCTAAGGCAGCAGGTCTTCCAAAAGCAGCAATGATAAAAGAAACAAAGGCACAAGTAGTAAGTGCTGAGTGTTCTGCATGTAGAATGCAAATTACAAACTCTTTACATATTTCAGATGTTGATGTACAGTTTAAAAATCCAATTGAATTAATTGCAGAGGCATTAGATTAGAATGCAAGAGTATTGGCAAAATATATACTCTAATTTTGAACCAGTTGCATTTAACTTAGGTCCTGTATCAGTTCACTGGTATGGGATTATGTATGCTTTAGCTTTAATATCAGCTATTTTTATAGCTAAATGGTTTATAAAGCATGATAAGCTGAATATTTCAAATGATTTATTTGATTCATATATTTGGTGGGCTGAGATTGGTGTTATTTTAGGTGCAAGATTAGGATACATTATTTTCTATGATACAAATGCAATGTATTATCTTACAAAACCATGGCAAATATTTAATCCATATGTAGATGGTGTTTATACTGGAATTTCTGGTATGAGTTATCATGGAGCTTTTATTGGATTTATTATATCCTCTGTGTTATTTTGTAGAAAAAACAAAATATCTTTTTGGTTTATCACAGATATTGCAATACTAGGAATTTCTGCAGCATATGTATTTGGTAGAATTGGAAACTTCTTTAATCAAGAACTTATAGGACGTGTTACTGATGTTCCTTGGGGAATTTATGTTGGACAAACTTTAAGACATCCCTCTCAACTTTATGAAGCAATACTTGAAGGTTTAGTCGTTTTTGCAATTTTAGTTTATTTTAGAAATAGAAAAACTTTTGATGGACAACTAGCTTTAATGTATGGAGTGTTATATTCTACTATGAGAATAATTGCAGAATTCTTTAGACAACCTGATATTCAATTAGGGTTTATATATAGTGATTGGTTAACTATGGGTATATTACAGTCGTCTGTAGTATTATTAATAAGTTTAATCGTGTATGTATTTTTAAAAGAAAAAAAGAGTAAAAGTAAAAAAATAGTTAACTAATGTTAACTATTTTCTTCAATAAATCCAGCTCCAATAGCTAACTCATTAATCTTATTTTTTAGTAAATCTAATCTCCAACCATGTCTATTAGCAAAGTTTTCAATTTCTACTTCTCTTTGTTCTGGTGTACAAAACACAAAAATTCTTTTTAAGAATGGTTTTGGCACTTGAATTGCAATTAATTGGAAATAGTTTTCTTTACAACTTCTAGAGCAAAAAGCTTTACTCATGGCTATCTTTTTTTTACAAAAAGGACAATGGGACATTATTTATAACCTTTGGATATTAATTTATAGAATTTAGCATTTGTGATATCTTGAAGAAATTTTGGGTCTACGTCATGTAAAGCTATAATATCTATCTCTTTATCATCCATAAGCCAAGCTTTTCCAGTGTCTTTTAACTGTTCAGTTTCAAACATCTGAATAAGTTCTTCTTTAGTAACGATCAATTCTTCCATATTATAACTTTTTTATTAATATTTTGCAAATCGATAATTTTAAGTATTCTTAAAATTATCGATAGTATACCCTTTATTAGAATGGTTTCTAATAATTTCATAATAAGTTTTTTGTCTAATTTTATTTACAATGTTTCTCATTGTATAAATTGACATATCCTTACCTTTCCAAACTACTTCTTTAATTGTATCATAATCAGTGATTTCACTTCTTTTTGATATTAATAGTTTTAAGAAAGCTTTTTCTAGTCTTGTAAAGTCAACTAATTGTCCACCAGTTTTAAAGAACTGATCTCTATACTCATCAAAGTAAATTCCACCTTGGAATTCTATTTTGTCCCCTCTTTTAGTTTGGTTAAGGCACATAATAACTGCTAATTTAATATCTTTTGCTCTTAATGGCTTTGATAGGAAAGTATACGCACTATAATTAATAGCAGTAACTATATCTTCATTGTCATCAGAATCAGAAATAACAATTTTTGGTAATGTTGGAGCTAGTTGGGCTAGTTCTGCACATAACTCAGAAAAACTTACTCCTTTAATATTTGTATCAATTATTACCATGTCATATGTATTTGAACATGCTAGTTCCATAGCCTCATTAATATTACTAGCTATTTTTAATTCTTTAAAATAATCATCAAATTCATTTTCTATTGTTTCATGAATTGTTTCATCACTACTAATAAAAAGTAGTTTCGCGTTATATAATTTTCTTATATTTCTTACTGTTTTTAACATTTTTATACTCTTTAAATATTGATTTAAGCCATAATAATAACAAAAAAAACTTAATATGTCAAAATATTTGTAGATATTTTACAATATTAAGCTCTTCTTAAGATTATTTTAAATCCTGCCAAGAACTTCCAATTGTGCTAGATACCTTCAATGGGACATTTAGTATATAAATATTTTCCATTATCTTAATTAGGTTATTTGTTATTTTTTCAACTTCATTTTCTTCAATTTCAAAAATAAGTTCATCATGAATTTGCAATAACATACTCACTTTATCATTATTTTTATATTTTTTATAAATTTCAATCATTGAAAGTTTTATTAAATCAGCTGCACTTCCTTGAAATAATGTATTTACAGATTCTCTTAAATAAGCTGCTTTTTGCATTCCATTTGCTGCATCAAAATCGAACAATCTTTTTCTTTTTAAAAGAGTTTCGACATAACCATTTTCAAAAGCAAACTCTTCAATTGATTTTAAATAATCTTTTACACTTACAAATGCTTCAAAATATGATTCAATATAAGTCTTTGCTTCTTTAGTTGTAATTCCTAAAGTATCTGCAAGTTTTTTGCTACCCATTCCATATAATAAACCAAAATTAATAGATTTAGCAATAGACCTCTTCTCACTAGCCTGTTCCTCTCCAAATATTTTTACAGAAGTTTGATAGTGAATATCTTCACCTGAATTAAAAGCTTCAACTAATGCTTTATCTTCGCTAAAGTGTGCAAGAAGTCTTAATTCAATTTGTGAGTAATCAATTCCAACAAGTTTATAACCCTCTTTTGGTATAAAAGCAGATCTAATTTCAGCTCCAGCTTGTGTTCTAACTGGAATATTTTGTAAATTTGGATTTTTAGAGCTTAGTCTACCAGTTGCTGTTCCTGTTTGTAAGAATGATGTATATATTCGATTATCTGGATTTTTAAGCCCTAGGTCTAATAAGGGTTCAATATATGTAGATTGTAGCTTAAAGGCTTCTCTATACTTTAACAATAAAGGAATAATTTCATGAGTATCATATAGCTTGTGTAAAACTACTTCATTTGTACTATATCCTGTTTTTGTTTTCTTTGAAGGTGGCAGTTTTAATGTTTCAAATAAAATGCTTCCTAATTGTTTTGGAGAGTTTATATTAAACTCAGTTCCCGCAGCTTCATATATTTTTGATATTAAATCTTGGATAGTTTTAGTATTTGATATTTTTAAATTTTCAAGTTTTTTAACATCAACTTTTATACCATTTTCAAACATGTTAGCTAATACGTAAATAAAATCAAACTCAACATCCTTTGCAAGTTGTAGTAAACCTTTATTCTCTTCATCTTCGAACTCTTCTAAAAGTTTATTATAAAGCTTTAACGTCATTAGCGCATCTTCTGCTGCATATTCACAAGCTTTTGATACTTCTACATTTGAAAAATCTTCACCTTTTTTAACTATATCTTTAAAAGCTATCATTTTATGATCAAAGTATTTCTCAATTTGAAAATCTAAACCTACTCTTTGACTCGTATTTAAAAGCCATGCTAAAATCATTGTATCTGCATATAGTTTTAATTCAATACCTAAATTAAATTTTACAATTTCATAATCATATTTAAAGTTTTGAAGAACTAATTTAAAAGTATTTAAAATATTTATTGCTTTTTTAGCTGCATTTTTAGATATTTGCTCTGGAGCTCCTAAATAAAAGTGAGAAATTGGTACATAATACGCTTTTGTTTCTTCATATGAAAATGAGAAACCTACAATTTGTGCATTTATAGTATCAACACTTGTTGTTTCTGTATCAAAGGCTACAATTGAGTCTTTTGGAATTTGATTTAAAACTTTGAATAGCTCTTTTTCATCATTCAATAAGATATATTCAGTTTTTAATTCAACTTTAGGTTTAGGTAATTCTGTTTTGTAGTTTAATCCTTCTTTATTAACTCTTTCAACTACTCTGTTTAGCCCATATTCCAATAAAGTATCAGAAATTCTTAATATTGGATTTTCTACAGGTAAATGAAACTCTTCTAGGTTATCAATACAATGACAATCTTTTGATAAAGTTACCAGCTCTTTTGAAATATAAGCTAACTCTTTTCCTTCTGTTAAAAGAGTTTTCCATCTTTTTTTTTCAATATTTTCTAAATTTGCATAAATATTATCTAAATCATTATATTGTTCAATTAATGCTTGCGCTGTTTTAGCCCCCACTCCTTTTACACCAGGAACATTATCAGCACTATCACCTAATAGTGATTGATAGTCTGTAAATTGTTTAGGATAAACACCATATTTATCAAAACAAGTTTTTTCATCAATTATAGATTTTTTAATTGGATCAAATAAATAAATTCCATCTTCAATTAATTGGTATAAATCTTTATCATGAGATACCACTCTAACTTCAAGACCTTTTTCTTTTGCATCTTTTGCAATTGATGCAATAATATCATCTGCTTCAAATCCTATTTTAATTGCAGTTTTAAAATCCATTTTCTCAATCCATTCAATGGCAATTGGAAGTTGTCTTAATAAATCTTCTGGAACATCAGGTCTATGTGATTTATACTCTGTATAAATATCACTTCTAAAAGTAGGACCTTTTGCATCAAGAGCAAATACTATATAATCTGTTTCAAAATCTTTTCCAACATTTGATATAAAATTCATAAATCCAGTTAAAAGTCCAGTTGGAAATCCATCTTTTGATTTTAAGGGCGGTAGTGCATAAAAACTTCTAAATAAGAAGCCAAAGGTATCAATAACAGTAATAGTTTTTTTCATAAAATTCTTCTTTCATATTCTTCTTTAAAGATTTTATAATATAATATATACACTTTAAATAAGGTTTGATAACCTAGAGGAATATATAAATGATTATTATCCCAGCAAGATTAAATTCAAGTAGATTTGCAAATAAAATATTAGTTGATATTTTAGGTTTACCAATGGTAATAAAAACAGCAAAACAAGTAAGCTCATTAGACAAAGTCGTAATTGCAACAGATTCACAAAAAGTAATAAATTTAGCACAAGAACATGGATTTGATGCTGTTATGACATCAGTTGACCATAATAGTGGAACTGATAGAATAAATGAAGCTGTGAATAAGTTAAATTTAGATGAAAATGAGATTATTGTAAATGTACAAGCAGACGAACCTTTTATAGAAAAAGAGGTTGTTCAAGCAGTTATTGAAAGAGTAAAAAAAGTAATAGAAAAAAACGAAGATACAATGATAGTTTCATGTCATAAAGAAATTTCTTCAGAATTAGCAGATGATCCAAATCATGTAAAAGTAATACTTGATGAAAACTCAAATGCAATTTATTTTTCTCGTGCAAAAGTCCCTTACCATAGAGATCATTATGAAAATTCTTTATATAATGGACATTTAGGAATTTATGGATTTACTAAAAAATCATTAAATAAGTTTTGTTCATTAAAAGCATCCAAATTAGAAAATATTGAAAAACTTGAACAATTGAGAGCAATTGATAATGGATATGAAATTGCAATGGTAAAAGTTCAATCAAAATCTTTTGGAATTGATACACAAGAAGATTTAAACAATGCATTGAGAATTTTTAACTAATAACTTTATTAAGTGCTCTTTGTAAATATAAATACTAAGTTATTTTAAGCTACTTTATGTAAAACTATATATTAAATCAAAAAAGAAGTAAGGAAATGGATGCATTTTAATGTATTGATAGCTGATAAAGAATTTAATTCTTTAGATAAATTTGAAAGTTATTCAGATAAAAAGCAAAAAGATATAATTATTGATTTTTCTATTGATACTAAAAAAATAATTAATAATATAGATCATATAGATCTAATTATTTTAAGTACAGAAATAAAAAACTACATAGAAATAATTAATAATTGTATTGAAAATAATACTTATATAATTCTATTATCAGATAAACTTATTGATTTAAATGAGGACTCAAAATATGTAGATTATGTATATAAGCCAGTAAATACTAAAAAGTTAATGCATAAAATAGAACAATATACATTTATAATAAAACAAGAAATTGTAAAAAAAGAAGAAAATGAAATTACAAACTCTATTATAAAGAATATAACTAATCCACTTTTTTTAACAGATGGTAACAAAATACTTTTTGCAAATGATTATTTTTATAGTTTAACAAAATGTACTTCCTTAGAAATGATAAATAAAAAATATCTTCAAATTGGTGATATTTTTACTAAGCATAAAAATTGTTTTAATAACAGAAATAATGATTGGCTAGAAAAATGTTCAAAAGAGACTTTAAATGTTTGTATTTTAACTAATAATGGCGAAGAAAAGTTTTATACCTTACAAAAAATCCCATTGTCTCATAATAATACAAATATAATACTATTAAATGATATTAGTCATGAGTTTAATCATAAAAAAGAGTTATATAAACTTTTATATACAGATAGATTAACTAATTTACATAATAGGTCAATGTTAATTACAAAATTACAAAATGATAAAAATTTATATTTAACTTCTCTTTGTATTTTAGATATAAACTCCTTTAAAGAGATAAATGATTTTTATGGACATAAACCAGGAGATTCAGTATTAATTAATTTAGGTAATCTAATTAAAGATAGTATAAAAAATTATCCTGATTTAAAATTATATAAATTTCCTTCAGATACTTACTGTATTACAAATCAAAAAGATAATAATAAAGAATTTATTCAAGTTATTGAAAAAATCTTAGAAAAATGTGATAAAACAGTATTTCATTTTGATCAACTTGAAATTGATGTTAAATTAACAGCAGGTATATCTTTTTCTAAAAAGAATAATAAATTAATTACTGCTGATATTGCCTTACAAACAGCAAAAAAAGATCATAAAGATTATATGGTTTTTTATGAAAAATTAGATAAATTACAAGAATATGAAAATAATATGTTTTGGACTAAACAACTAAAATCTGCTTTTGCAAAAGATAATATTGAAGTTTATTTCCAACCTTTAATTAATAATAAAACTTTAAAAGTTGATAAATATGAGTGTCTTGTAAGATTAATAGATGATAAAGGAAAAGTAATAGCACCTTTTTTCTTTTTAGATATATCTAAGAAATCAAATCAATATACAAAATTAACAAAAGTTGTTATTGAAAAATCTTTTAAGAAATTTGAGTATCTTGATTTTGAATTTTCTGTAAATATATCGTATGAAGATATTGAAAGTCCAGATTTTTTAGATTTTATTAAAGATATGTTAAAAAAGTATAATATCTCAAAAAAGGTTGTTTTTGAGATACTTGAAGATGAAAATGTTAAAGACTATAGTCTTTTAATTTTATTTGTTGATCAAATAAAAGATTTAGGTTGTAAGGTTGCAATTGATGATTTTGGTTCAGGCTATTCAAATTTTGAGCATATATTAAAAATGAACATTGATTATTTAAAAATTGATGCTTCATTAATTAAAAATATTGCTACTGATAAAAATTCATATAAAATTACAAAAACAATAGTTGAGTTTGCTAAAACTTTAAATTTACAAACTATTGCAGAATACGTTGAAAATAAAGAGATATTTGATCTAACTAAAGAGTTAGGAGTTGATTATTCTCAAGGATACTATTTCTCAGCGCCAATAGCAGATCCTAAGCTAACAGATTTTAATAATGGAATGAATAATGAATAAAGAAATATTAGAAAATGTCTCTGTATTATATGTAGAAGATGAAAAAGATGTACGAGAGTTTACAACAAAACTTTTAGGCTCACTAGTTCAAAAAGTATATTCAGCAGAAGATGGTTTAGATGGACTAGAGCAATTTATAGAAAATAAAGATAGTATTGATTTAATTGTATCAGATATTAATATGCCAAGAATGAATGGTCTAGATATGTGTGCAAAGATTAAAGAGATTAATAAAGAAATACCTATAGTAATTACAAGTGCTCATAATGATCCAAGTTTTTTGAAAAAAGCTATAAATGTTGGTGTTAGTACATATGCAATGAAACCAATAGATTTATATCAATTAGTTGAAAGTATGATAAAAGCAATAGAACCAATATATTTAAAAAGAAAACTTGAAAATTTAAATATATCTTTAGAAACTAGAGTTGATAATGAAATACAAAAAATAAAATCAATACTAGATGCTCAAGATAATATTGTTATTTTATCAAACAGCACAAGTATTAAGAATGTAAATAAAAGATTTTTAGAGTTTTTTGAAGTAGATTCAATAGAAGAATTTAGTAAATTATCTGAGAATATATTTGATAACTTTATTGATGAGTATGGTTTTATTTCAAAAAAATCACTTGAGGGTCAAAAGTGCTATTATGAATATATAAAAAATTTAAAAGAAGTTAATAGAGTTGTTAAGATTAAAAATTCAAAAAATGAGATTCGAATTTTCACAATTAATATTGATAATTATGATGATAAAAATGAATTTTATGTAATATCTTTAACAGATATTACTCAGTTAAAAGAAAAATCTAATTTATTAGAGTACCAAGCTTCTCATGATAACTTAACTGGCTTATTTAATAGAAATAAATTTAATACTTTATTTGGAAAAGAAATAAGACGAGGTCTTAGATATAATAACCATTTATCACTTGTTTTATTAGATATAGATTTCTTTAAAGTTGTAAATGATACCCATGGACACCAAATTGGCGATCAAGTATTGAAAGAAATTGCTTCAATAATTATGCAAGATGTAAGAGAACACGATACGGCAGTTAGATGGGGAGGAGAAGAATTCCTTATATTACTTCCAGAAACTGATCTTGAAGGAGCCAAAATTGTTGCAAAAAAAATTAGAAATTCAATTTCAGAAAAACCATTAACAAACAAGAAATTAAATATAACAGCAAGTTTTGGTATTACTATTATGAATGATAAAGATACAGAAGAAAGTTTTATTGCTAGGACGGATGAGGCTTTATACGAAGCTAAAGAAAATGGAAGAGATAAAGTAGTATCTAAGATATAGTTACTACTTTTTTAGAACTAGAAGTTGAAATTTTCTCCTAAATAATGCTCTCTTACTTTTTTATCCTGTCTAATCTCTTCACTTGTACCACTTGCAAGTAAAGCTCCTGCTTTCATTACATAGGCTCTATCACAAATCTCTAAAGTTTCTCTTACATTATGATCTGTAATTAAAACTCCAATATTAATCTTTGTCAATTGTGCAATAATCTCTTGAATATCTTTTACAGCAATTGGATCAACTCCAGCAAAAGGTTCATCTAGTAATAAAAACTTTGGGTGAGAAACTAAAGCACGAGCAATTTCAGTTCTTCTTCTCTCCCCTCCACTTAAAGAGACACCTTTTCTTTGTCTAATTGGTTCGATATTGAATACTTCAAGTAACTCTTCTACTCGTTTGTGTTGTTCAGCTTTATCATCTGTAATAATTTGAGCCGCTAACATTAAATTATCTTCAACAGATAAATCTTTGAAGATAGAAGATTCTTGAGGTAAATAACCTATTCCTCTTAATGCTCTTTTATGTAAAGGAAGATTTGTAATATCTTTATCATCAAAGTAAACTTCACCTGATGTTGGTTTAACTAAACCACAAACTGTATAAAAAGTAGTAGTTTTCCCAGCCCCATTAGGACCTAATAAACCAACAATTTCACCAGAATTAACTTCTAATGAAATACCATGTAATATTTGTGTTTTTTTTATTGCTTTTGTTATATCTGTAATTTTTAATTTATGCATTTATTTTATATAACCTTTTATTATCACTTTTTTCAATTTCTACTAAAATTACATTATAGCCATAATCAATTAAAAGATTTTGTAATTTTTCATCGCCCCACTCTACAAAGTGTACGCCACTTTTTTCAAACTCTTCTAGCATACCAAGGGCTATAAACTCTTCTAAAGTTTTATTATAAATATCATAATGATAAATATCATTTGAATAAACACTTTGTAATGAAAAAGTAGGAGATGTAACTAAGTCATCTAAGCCTAATGCTTTTACATAGTTTTTAACAAGTGTTGTTTTTCCACTTGCTAAATCTCCTCTTAAAATTACAATAATATCATCATTTATAATATTTTTTAATTCATCAACTATGACATTAATATTTTTTAAATCTAAAGTAAATTCTTTTTTCAAAACTAAGCCTATATCTGATTTGAAACTTTGATAATTTGTTCAAGTTTTTCTTTTGCTTTACCATTTAAAATAGCTTCTTTAGCCATTTGAATTCCATCTTGGAAATCTCTAGCTTTTTCATCTACTATTAATGCTGCTGCTGTATTTATTAGAACAATATCAAGTTTTGCACCTATTAGCTTATTTGATAAAAGTTCTCTTGTTATATTTGCATTAAAGCTAGCATCACCACCTACAATTTCTTCTTTAGGGGCAAATTTTAATCCATAATTTTCAGGATTGATTTCAAAATCTTCAATTTTGCCATTAAATAATGATGATCCAAAAGAAATATCTGATATAGAAATTTCATCCATTCCATCATTTGATGAAACAATTATTGATCTTTTTGTTTCTAACATATCTAAAGCATATGCAATCTTATTAATATATGACTTATCAAATACACCAATTAATTGTTTTGATACAGTTGCAGGATTGGATAAGGGACCAAGAATATTAAAAATAGTTCTATGTGGAATACTTTTTCTAACAGGCATGATATATTTCATTGCAGGATGATGATTTTGTGCAAACATAAATGTAAAGCCAGTTTCTTCTAACATCTTTGCTGAATTCTCTAAAGATAAATTAAGATTAATATTTAATGCTTCTAGCATATCTGCACTTCCAGATTTACTAGTAATACTTCTATTCCCATGCTTAGCAACATATGAACCACATGCAGATAAAAGAATTGAAACTGTAGTTGAAATATTAAAAGAGTTAGACTTATCACCACCCGTTCCACAGTTATCAATAATTTTTTCTTTTAAATCATAATGAATTGGTAAAGGAATAAGATGATCTCTCATTGCACTTGCAGCTCCAGCAATTTCTGCAGCTGTTTCTCCTCTTTCATATAACTCAATTAAGTATTCTTTTACTTCTTCTTGTGGTAATCTATTTTCAAAGATATCATCAAATTTCATTTTTGCTGTGTTAAACATTATAATTATCCTTCTATCTTTTCTACGTATTCTGCCATTTTAGATTTTGGTGTTGATTTTACGCTTGGTATCTGTAATACTTTAAATTTATCACTTCTTTCAAGATATCTAATTTCTATAATATCTCCAAGTTTTACTTCTTTTGCTTTTTTAACTGCAAGATTGTTTATAAAAACTACTTTATGCTCTAACATATCTTCAGCAACTGCTCTTCTTTTTGTAATATTAACTGCGTTTAAAAATTTATCTATTCTCATAATTAAGATTATAGCTAATTTTAGATAAAATTGAAGCCTTAAAAATAATGATAATCATAGGATAAATTTATGAGTAAAAAAGATGTTAAAAAAGTAGTTCTAGCTTACAGTGGTGGGCTTGATACTTCAGTTATATTAAAATGGCTTCAAGATGAATATAATGCGGAAGTTATTACATTTACAGCTGACTTAGGTCAAGGTGAAGAAGTTGAACCAGCAAGAGAAAAAGCACTTGCAATGGGTATTAAACCTGAAAATATATTTATATTAGATATTCAAGAAGAGTTTGTAAAAGATTATGTATTCCCAATGTTTAGAGCAAATGCAATTTATGAAGGTGAATATTTATTAGGTACTTCAATTGCGCGTCCTTTAATTTCAAAAAAACAAATTGAAATTGCTAAAAAAATGGGAGCAGATGCAGTTTCTCATGGAGCAACTGGAAAAGGTAATGATCAAGTTAGATTTGAACTTGGATACTTAGGATTAAATCCAGATATTACTGTAATTGCTCCTTGGAGAGAATGGGATTTAAATTCTAGAGAAAAATTACTTGCATATGCAGCTAATCATGGCATTACTATTGATAAAAAGCATTTAGATGAAGATGGTAACCCAGCAGTTAGTCCATATTCTATGGATGCTAACCTTTTACATATTTCATACGAAGGTTTAAGTTTAGAAAATCCAAATGCTGAACCTGAAGAATCTATGTGGTTATGGTCAGTTTCACCTGAAAATGCTCCAGATGAAGCTGAATATATTACTATTGGATATAAAAATGGTGATCCTATATCTATTAACGATAAAGAAATGTCACCAGCTACAATTCTTAGAACACTAAATGAATATGGAAATAAACATGGTATTGGAAGAATAGATATTGTAGAAAATAGATATGTTGGTATGAAAGCTAGAGGTTGTTATGAAACTCCAGGTGGAACTATTATGTTAAAAGCTCATAGAGCAATTGAATCAATTACTTTAGATAGAGAAGCTGCACACTTAAAAGATGAGTTAATGCCTAAATATGCAAAATTAATTTATCAAGGTTACTGGTTCTCACCTGAGAGAGAAATGATGCAAGCTGCAATTGATTCTACACAAAAAGATGTAGAAGGTACAGTTAGACTAAAACTTTATAAAGGTAATGTTATTGTTGTAGGTCGTGAATCTAAAAAATCATTATTCTCTGAAGCTCACTCGACTTTTGAAGAAGATGAAGTATATAATCAAAAAGATGCAGAAGGGTTTATTAGACTTAATGCATTAAGATTTATTATTGCTGGACAAAATAAAAAATATTATCACTTATAAAATATAAAACTTAACAAAAAAGACTATTAATTAGTCTTTTTTGTTTTCTCTCAAATAATTCACTTACTAGAAATCATAAGAAAGTGTTATTCCAATTGTTCTTGGCGCACCTGACTGTGTATAAAGTTCATCTGCCCATCCATTTGTGGGATTGTTTCCAAAATAAAATCCACGTACTTCATACTCTTTATCTGTAATATTTCTAACCCATGAAGATATTGTAAATGCACCATCAGTATATTCTAAACTTGTGTTAAAAAGTTCATATGAAGCTGATTTTTCATTGTGACTATCAGAAAAATATGCAGATCCTTTTCCTTCAACATTCGCTTTAAATGTCCATGCATCAAAGAAGAAATAATCAAAACCAACATTATACTGATAAATAGGTGAATTAGCTGGTGCTCGTCCTGTCATATCATATCTATCTATTTTGTATTCATCAAACTTAGATTTTAATAAACCTACGCTTGTATGAATATGTAAAACATCATTTGGATAATAATTAAGTTGAGATTCTAGCCCATAATATGTACTCTTCCCTGCATTAGTTAGATATTCATCCCAAGAATCCCAAGGATTTATACGATCAAGATAATCTTTTACTTGCTGATCTTTTCTTTTTCCATAGAAAAAGTTAAGTCTACTTTTTAGCATATTATCAAAGTGGCTAGAGTTTACACCTAAATCTAGATTCCATAAGGCCTCAGTTTCATACTTTTTTTGATTAAGAGCTAGTCTGCTAACAGAATTTACACCTCCTGGCTTATATCCTTTTGAAAGAGTTGTATAATAAAGACTATTTGATGTAGCTTGATAATTTAATCCCAGTTTACCACCATATAGAACTTCATCAGTATCTATATTAATATTTGCACTATCACTATAATCTGATTCCCATTTCTCAACTCTTAATCCTGAAATAAAAGTTAATTTATCTGTTAAGTGTGTATCTAATTGTCCATAAATAGCTTTATTTTTAGTTTTGTAATTACTATCAAAAGTACCGTCTTCATTCATTTTCTCATTATAGTTTTTATAATAAGTTCCTATCGTCCAATCAGTTTTTCCATTAAAAATACGACCATCTTTATCTGAAACTAATCTAATATCAATATCTGTTTGTTTTCTATCTCTATTATATTCTTTAAATGAACTCCAAACATTTACATTATTATTATACCAATCTTCATCATAACTATATTCTAAATCAGACTTACTATGACTAAGAGAAGTGATTAAATGCATTTTTGAATTAATTTTATATGTTGATTTTAATGAAAAAGAATTAGAGTCCTCTTTATCTTTTCCCGGTTGATCTGAATATGAATTTCTTGTACTATTATATGTCCATGCATCATATCCATTATTAATATTTGTATGGTTTATATTAAGATCTAATTGATGATCATCTGATACTAACCATCGTAAATGTGCTTTTGCAGTTAATTCATCAATATTATTTGTATCATCACGTCCTAAATAGATATTTTTCATATATCCATCACTAGTATTTTTATATAAAGAAAATCTTGAAAGTAATTTATTTTCGATTATAGGAGCATTAATCATAATACCAACTGCCTTACTATTATAGTTTCCTATTGTAGTTTCAATATGTCCACCAGTATCATTTGTTGGTTCATTGCTTTGCACATTTATAACGCCTGCCATTCCATTTGCACCAAAAGTAGTACCTTGAGGACCTCTTAGAACTTCTACTTGTTTAACATCAAAAAGATTTAATCCTAAAGTACTTTGAGAATAATCAATACCATCTAATATTACACCAACAGATGGACTAACAGGGGTATCAAATTGACTTCGTTCACCTATTCCTCTAATTTGGATATATTTTGCTTTTGAAGCACCTGATGAAAAGTTTACATTTGGTGTAGATGCTAAAGTTTCAACAAAAGATTTTGACGCTTTATCATAAACTTCGTCTTCTCCTATTACAGTAACACTATTACTTGTTTGTGATAGTTTTTTTTCTCTAAAATCAGCTCCAATAACAATAGGATCAAGAGTAATAGTTTCTTCAGCAATTGCAGTTGTGCTTAGTGTTGCGGATGATGTAATCATCAATACGCTTAAAATGTTAGATTTCATTATATTTCCTTAAAATATTAAAAAGGAAAGAGAATAAAATTAAAATAAAAAATAAATGAATATTTAAATTAAAGTATTACTCTTCCCTACGCTGGTATTATCCAGTTCAAGTTCAACGGGTTAAGTAAGCATTTACTATTCTCAGCTAAACTTTAATAGTATAGCACCCCGAGAGTTCGGGAATTTTAGTGTAAAACGTATAAATTAAACCTTAGAATAAACAATTTGGTTAATTACAATAATCTAACTAATATATAATTTGTATATAAATTAACAAATTAGACTATTTTATATACATTTTACTATTCATTTAAGATATCTTTTTGATATAATATAATTATAAATTTTATATAATTCTGTATGGCTTGAGTATTGCTACTATTCTTATGTAAAATTTCATTACAAATATGTCTATATATTGGATTAAATGATGAAATACTTAGAAGATCTAGAAAAAATCATAAATATTAACTCTTACACAAAAAATAAAAAAGGTGTTGATGCTGTTGGCCAAATCATGTCTACTTGGCTTAAAGAATTAGGTTTTAATGAAACTACTTATAAAAGAGATGAAATTGGGGATCACCAACTTTTCACCACACAAAGAAAAGATAATCTAAAAAATATTTTACTATTAGGTCATAATGATACAGTGTTTCCTGCAGGAACTTTTGAAGGTTTTACTGAAGATAAAGATTGGGTTTATGGTCCAGGTGTTTGTGATATGAAGGGTGGAAATATTGTAGCTTTACAATCACTTAGAAATATCTATAATGAGAATAAAAGTATTAGTAATATTGATTTTCTATTAGTTTCTGATGAAGAAAGTGGAAGTGATGATTCAAAACATGTAACTTTAGATATAGCAAAAAATTACGATTATTGTTTTGTTTTTGAAGCAGCAGGTCCTAATCTGGAAGTAGTAACTGGAAGAAAAGGTGTTGGAACTTTTACCATATCAGTACAAGGTGTTCCATCACATGCTGGAACTTCATACTTAAAAGGTATTGATGCGAACTTAGAAGCTTCATATAAATTACAAGAGCTTTCAAAATTAACTAATTTAGATTTAGGAACAACTGTAAATGTTGGAAAAATAGAAGGTGGAATTGGTGCAAATACAATATCTCCTAAATGTGAAATGTTATTAGAAATTAGATATACAACAAATCAAGAAAGAGATAGATTACTATCTTCATTAGCTGAAATTACTAATACTTCTTATATTAAAGGTACTACATCTACTCTTAGTGGTTTAATACAAAGAGATGTAATGGAAGCAAATGAAAATCAAGCAACTCTTATTAAGCAAATTGAAGTGATTACCCAAACTTCAATTCTTACTGAAAAAAGAGGTGGAGTGAGTGATGCAAATCATGTTTCTAGTTGTGGTGTTACTACTATTGATGGTTTTGGACCATTTGGTGATGGAGATCACACTAAAAAAGAAAGAGCTTCAAAAAAAAGCTTTGAACATAGAATTAAAATGATGACAGATATGTTAAGTTTTTTTCAAAAATAGTATTATAATTTTTAAAGGAGAGATAATGGGTAAAAGAAAGATTGGTATGTGGTTATACCAAAATGGTGGTGGTGATGAAATCCAAAAAAAGATTATTACTAAATTAAATGACAGAGACATAAATGTTATACCTGGAATCAATTTAAGAGATGCAGTCGCAAAAAATAGTCATATTATCTGGAAAGATAAAAAAATAGATAAATTAGATTTATTTTTCTCATATAATGCTGGTGAGCAAACTCAATATCAAGTTTATTTAGCAAAAGCTTTAAATCGTGTAATTCCTATGATAAACTCTTTTGATGCGTTTGAATTATCTGAAGATAAATTTCAAACTTCTTACTTATTAAGACAAAATGGTGTTCAAACAGCTGATTATAAATTGTGTCATAGAGATGATACACATCATTTAAAAACAATAATGAATAAATGGAATAAAATGGTTTATAAACCAACAGATGGTTGGGGTGGTGTTGGACTTACAAAGATTGAAAACCAAGAAACATTGGATATGCTTATGCCATTTTTAAATCAAATGGATTTAAGATATTTTTATGTAGAAAAATTTATTGATTATGATAATACTGATTATAGAGTAGATATTGTTGATGGTAAATTCGTAGGTTGCTATGGAAGAAAAGCTTCAGGAAGTGACTGGAGAACAAATGTTACTAGTGGTGGTAGCGTATTTATGAGAGAACCAAATGATGAAGTAATTAATTTAGCATTAAAAGCAACAAAAGTAACAGGTTTAGATATATCTGGTGTAGATATTATTTATGATAGAAAAAAAGAAGAGTATGCAGTGCTTGAAGTTAATGGAATTCCTGCATTCGCAACACCTGAACAAGAAAAAATGGGATTAAATTTTAATGATAAAAAAATTGATTTAATTGTAGATTTAATAGATAGAAAAACAAAAAAATAAATTATTACAAAAAAGGAAGAAGATGAGTAAGTTACCAAAGTTAGGCTTTTTATATATGGATTATGTTTTAAGATTTTTTGACCATTCAAACTTTAAAGGATGGCCAAATAAGATTGAGACGGTTACATATCACTGGGGGAAAGATAAACAAAGATTTATCAATGAAGTTAGAGCTAAAAAGATTGAAGTATTAATTGGAAATATTCCTGCAACAGCTTATGAAACATTTAGAGAAATCTCAAATGAACTTCCAAATGTTAGATTTGTTCCATCACTAGAAACACAATTTCCAAATAAATCCAAAGAGAATGTAACATTATTTTGTGAGAAACATGGTATTGCAATTCCTAAAACAAAGATTTTTCATGAAAATAAAGAAAAAGCTTATGAATATTTAAAAAATGAAGCAACATATCCACAAATTATTAAAAAGTCTTATGGACCTTCAAATTATGGTGGTTATTATGTTCATAAAGCTGATGATTTTAAAGAAGCTCATACTTTATTAGAAAAAGAAAAATATGACCCTATTTATACTCAAAATGGTATTGACTTAAAATACTCAGGTGATTTAAGAGTAATGCTAATAGGTCATAAACCAGTTTGTGCATTTTGGAGATTTTCAGGTGAAGGAGAATGGATTACAAACACTTCTCAAGGTGGAACAATGTCTTATGAGAATGTTCCTATGAATGCACTTGAATTAGCTGTAAAAGCATCTAAGGCTGCAAAAGCAGAATACTGGGCTTGTGATATTGCTATTGATTCAAATGATGATAAACCATATATTTTAGAGTGTGCAACTGCCTTTGCAGCATTTCCTTATATTAGAGATTGGATTTGTCAATACTTAATGTGGGATTTCTCAAATGGTAAATATCAAATGCCTCATATTCCTTTATATTCATGGGTAGAATTAGGTAAAATTGATCCATCATTATTAAGAACAATGAGGCATATTGGTTTTAGTAAGTATAAACCATCTTGCGATGGAGCATTTTTTATAAATGAAAAAGATGACTCTTTTGATATGGAAAAAACTTTATTAAATGACCCTAGTGATTATCCAGAAGAGTATTCTTACGATAAGTTACCACAATATGTACAACTTGAAGATATTCAAACTGATGATATTAAAGATGAAGTATCAATAAACAAAATAAACTTTAATTGTGCATCTTTAACAGACTTAATGACACTTCATGGAATGGAAGATGAATTAGCTATTGAAATTATGGAATTTAAAGAAAATAATACAATTACAGATGCAAGTGATTTATTAGAGTTAGAATCTATTGATGAACAAATGATTAAAACTTGGAATGAAAATGTTGCTGATATGAGAGTTGATATTAATAATGCTGATGAAAACACTTTAAAGAAAATAAAAGGTATTGGTGCTAAACTTGCAAGAATCATTTTAGAATTTAAAGAGAAAATTGAAGAATTTAAAGATTTAGACCAATTAAAAGATATTGAAGGGATTGGTAAAAGTAAATTTACTCAATTAAAATCTAGATTAAAAATAGGAGAGTAATTTTTGAAACAACTTTATAGGTCATATAATGAGTCTACAGATATTTTTAAAGATTTAGAAAATAGATACTCTAAATACATAAAATTAGAGTCGATTGGAAAAACTTGGGAAAAAAGAGATATTAATTTAATTACAATTTCTAAAGATATTAAAACTGCGCATACTAGACCTGCACTTTTTTTTACAGGTACTATACATGCAAGAGAATGGGTAGGACATGAAGTAGCAATAGAGTTTGCTAGATACGTATTAGAAAACTATGAGAATGATCCTATTATTCAATCATACTTAGAAAATGCGACTATTTATATGGTTCCTTGTGCAAATCCTGATGGATATGAATACTCAAAAAATCACTTTTCTTTTTGGAGAAAAAATAGACGGGTTAATGCAGATGGAACATATGGAGTTGATTTAAATAGAAACTTTCCAATAGGTTATGTAAAGTCTTCAGTTCCTTCATCAAATGTATATGGAGGTCCTGAGCCATTTTCTGAACCTGAAACAAGAGCATTAAGAGATTTTGTTGAAGCTCATGAAAATATTTCAATTGCTTTAGATTATCACTCACAGGGAAATGTATTTTTCCCTGCACATGATTTTAGACATGAAGATACTATTGATACAACAGATATGAATACTTTATGTGCAAATATGGCAGAAGAGATAAAAAAGATTTCAGGCCGAGAGTATGGAATTCATCAAGGGAAACCACCTACAAAACTTATTTCTGGATCAGGTAGAGAATTTTATCACTCACGTGGAATTATCGCAAGTGTAGTTGAAGTTGGTACAAGAAATATTTCTGATTATATGGATGATATGGATGAACATTTAAGAGAACATATTCCTGCTTTATTAGCAGCTGTTAAAGAAGTTCCTAATTATGATAAAAACAATAAAATTAAAAGAGTTGATTCTTTTGAAATTACAGAAATTGGTTCAAATCATGCAAATTTAAAATGGGAATATTCTAGTAAAGAAGATGTATTCTTTGAGATATATAGAAGTTTAAAAAATAAATCATTTTGTAATAGCTCAAACTTAATTGGTAGTACACAAAACTTAGAATTTAGTGATATTAATCTACAAAGTAATAAAGATTATTTTTATAATATAAGAGCTGTAAATAAAAAAACTAATCAAAAGTCACCTTTTTATCCACAAATTGCACTTAGAACTGATCCTGAATATGATGAATTTTCAAGAACATATTATGCAAACTCAAAAGAAACTGGTTATGTAGCTGAGAATATTAATGACAATGCAAAACATTTTGGTATTAACTCTTTATTTGTTGGAGTTGATGAAAATAAAGGTGTTTCATATGCAATTGTTACAATAAATGTATCATCACTTCCTGAAGATGCAATTATTAAATCGGCAAATGTAAATCTTTATCCTATAAATAGAGTTTCTACTACAATTGAAAAATATGGTGAATGGAATATAGGAATTGTTGATCAAGATGCTATGGGAGATCTTACAGATTTTGATGATGTTAATAATATGAAAATATTACAATATATTGGAAGACCTACATCATCTGATAAACTTACGCAAGGTATTTGGAGAACATGGGAACTTTCGGGAATTGAATGTGAATGTTTACAAGAAGTTGCAAAAAATGGAAAAGTAGTTTTAAGAGTTGAAGGGCCTAAAGAATTAATCATAGGTAGAACTAGACAAATGATGCAATGGGATATTGGATATGGTAAATTTGGTTATGGATTACCTTATAGACCAAGACTTGAACTTACTTATACAATCAAACCAACAGTTACTACTTTATATCCAAAAGCATTATATACATTAAGTAAAGATGGAATTATACATGATGAGTTAATTTCTGGTTA